>ENA-UOOR01000177-UOOR01000177.1-fermentation-metagenome-genome-assembly--contig:-NODE-177-length-95798-cov-65.808957_pt1 | contig 95798 bp, 82 predicted proteins | sample MGYA00245780_ERZ724029 | MGnify/ENA primary metagenome ERZ724029 (study PRJEB28704, sample SAMN03018315) | fermentation metagenome | biome: anthropogenic terrestrial biome; feature: soil; material...
TGGCCTGTGGGCCATTGAACGGTGCTGCATCTTATCTGTCTTAACTATGGCACTTGCCGATGCTGATACATAATCCCTCAGATATCTATCTTAAACGTGCCGGAGGCACGAGGGTACAGGAACGCGCCAGAGGCGCGAGATACACCAGCTAAACAGAACTGATAAACCTTGAACGTACCGGAGGAAGAAGGTCTAGATTGGAAGATTGCAGAATTGGCTGTAGAGACCCTTTGGGGTGGCAAGATGCTCTCTACCCCACAAAATGGCTGCGCAATTTTTCGGTGACTCTTAATAATTTGGGTGACTATTTACCGTGGAGCAGGCTATAGCAGCCCTAACAAGGAGATTGAAGGGTTCACGAATAATCCGCTTGACAAAAATGTGGCCTCAGTTTTCAAGGAACAAACCACGTGGAGGATTAGTCCTAATTGGTAAGGCAGCGGTCTTGAAAACCGCCGGGTTCTGCCCATGGGGGTTCGAATCCCTCATCCTCCGCCAGTAAATAGAAGTGAATGATATAAATAATTTGTGCCGGGAGAGGTGACCGAGCTGGCTTAAGGTGCACGCCTGCTAAGCGTGTGTAGGTCAAAAGCCTACCGAGGGTTCGAATCCCTCCCTCTCCGCCACGATTCGTTGAGTTGGGCAGTCGCCAAGCGGTAAGGCAGCAGGTTTTGGTCCTGCCATACGGGGGTTCGAATCCTCCCTGCCCAGCCACAATATTTTGGTGGGATGTCGTCTAATGGTAGGACAGCGGACTCTGGATCCGTATGTGAGGGTTCAAATCCTTCCATCCCAGCCACAACAATAAAAACCCGGTTTGTAGCCGGGTTTTTTGCTTTATATAGTGTTTCTGTTTTATTGGTTCTTACACGCCAGATAGAGTTCTTTGGCCTTCGTCGCTGCAGCGTCGGCAAAATCCTTATCACCGGAGGCAAAGATGATGCCGCGGGAACTGTTGATCAGGATTCTGGGGTCATCCGCGCTATTTATGGCGTACTTCAATACAGCTTTCAGATCGCCACCCTGAGCTCCTACACCGGGAATCAGAAACAATCTGCCCGGCATCAGCTTACGCATTTCTTGCAGATGATCCACCTGCGTGGCACCAACAACGGCGCCAAGTCTGCTTTCATCAAAGCCCTGCATCCATTCCGGCACTTTATACTTCATCTTTGCATCGTGAAAAAAATCTTCGGCACCTTTGTTTGAGGTGAGTGCCAGGGCAAAGGCAAAGCTGCCTTCGTGTTCCAGCAAAGGCAGCAACACATCTTTACCCATCAAGGGATTGATGGTGATGGCATCCACTGACAGATATGTAAAGAAGGCATGCACGTATGCCGCCATGGTGGAGCCGATATCTCCCACCTTGCAATCCAAAATTACCGGGATCTGTGGCGGTATATAATCGACGCTGGCATACAGAGCGTCCAATCCCCGGATGCCATCTGCCAGATAGAATGCCAGATTCGGCTTGTAAGCGGTGGCATATTCGGAGGTGGCATCGATGATGGCACGATTGAATTCCCAGATGGGATTATCCGCGTTTTGCAGGCAATCCGGCAGCAGATCAAGCCGGGAATCCAAGCCTATACAGACATGGCTTCCCAGCTCTTTGAAACGCTGTTGATACTTATGCCAAAACGATCTTGACACTATCCTCTCCATCGATTTCGGCCAGGGATACTTTGATGATTTCTTCTTTGGATGTGGGTACGTTTTTGCCCACGTAATCCGCTTTGATGGGCAATTCACGATGTCCGCGATCGATGAGAACTGCCAATTGAATCTGCCGGGGGCGCCCGAAATCCATCAAGGCGTCGATGGCGGCACGCACGGTTCTGCCGGTAAAGAGCACATCATCTACCAGCACCACAATGGCGTCCTCAATCTCGAAATCCAATTGCGAGCCTTTAATAACCGGCTGGTGGGCAATCGTGGAGAGATCGTCTCTATACAGAGTAATATCAAGCACTCCCACAGGCACTTCTTGATTTGAGATGAGCTTCAGATAGTCCGAAAGCTGATTTGCCAAAGGAACGCCGCGAGAGCGGATACCAACCAGGCGGATCTTTTCCAGACCCCGGTTTTGTTCGATGATCTCATGCGCCATACGTTGAATACTGCGCTTCATCTGAGCGCTGTCCATGATCTGGCTTTTCAGTTGCATCGATAAACTCCTTTAATTCACGGTTATGATGGCCAGGACATCGCCTTTGCCTACATTTGCTCCGGCAGACAGTGGCGCTGAACTGAGGGTCCCATCCACGGGTGAGGGGATGTTGTTATACATTTTCATGGCTTCCAATACCAATATGGTCTCGCCACGTTTCACCTTGTCTCCCACCTGTTTTTCGTATTTTACCAGCATCCCCGGCATAGGTGCGGCGATGCTTTCACCACCGGCAGCAGTGGGAGCGGGAGCGGCAACCGCTGCGGGAGCGGGTGACGCCGCAGGAGCCGGAGCAGGCGCGGCAACCGGAGCGGGAGCAGGAATAGAAGGGGCAGGAGCGGCGGGACGGCTGGAGATCACACGCGGTGTTCCGCCTTTTTCCGCTACTTCTACCAGATAGTAGCTACCATCCACAAAGACATCAAACTGACGCGCGTCTTCGGGCTTTTCGGGCGCGGTGGGTTTTTCCACCACTTGGCCAGCTTTGGCTTTAGCGATCAATTCTTCTTCAGCTTTCACATCTTCCAGGGTTCTGGCTTTCATCTCTTCCGGCATGGGATCCATACCGTATTTGATACGCAGGAACTTCTTGCCGGTTACGTTATATAGGGCCACGATCAATTGATCGTCGAGGTTTTTGGCCAGGCCTTCGCATTCTTTTTTCACTTGATCCATCGCCGGTGGGATTACATCGCCGGGACGCGCCGAGATCGGTTTCTCGCCTTTGGGATATCCCTTCAGGGCTCTGGCTTGCAAGTCTTTATCTATGGGCAGAGTGGTTTTACCATAGAGTCCGTAACACAGGTCTTTTACTTGCTCTGTAATGCGGGCATACTCGCCGTCTTTGCTATCGAAGAGCGCGTTATTCACACTCTGGATTCCCACGATCTGACTGGTGGGTGTCACCAAAGGAATCTGTCCCAAGTCCTTGCGCACTTTCGGGATCTCTTCAAACACATCTTCGAGTTTGTCCAGCGCGTCCATCTGACGCAATTGATTTACCAGATTCGAGAGCATTCCGCCCGGAGTTTGGTGAATGATGACATCGGTGTCGATGATGCTGAACTTTGTATTATTGGCAAATTGGCTGTATTTGGGAATGTCTTTTTCCATTTCTTTGGCGATGGTATTCAGCAGCTTGATATCGAAACCGGTATCGCGATTGCTACCCAGCAGACTGATTACCAGCGGTTCCACACCGGGGTGCGAAGTGCGATACGCGTATGGCCCCAGGCAGGTGTCGATAATGTCCACTCCGGCTTCTATGGCCTTGAACAGCGAGAGATCGCCCATGCCGCTGGTGAAGTGTGTATGCAGATGGATCGGGACTTTCACGGCTGATTTCAGCGCTTTTACCAGATTGTAGGCATCATAGGGAGCGATCAAACCCGCCATATCTTTGATGCAGATGCTGTCCGCACCCATCTCTTCCAACTGCCTGGCTTTCTTCACATAGTAATCGATATTGTAGATGTCTCCGCCCATGCGCTGCTCTGTGAGGGAGTAACAGATGGTGCCCTGAAAGTGTTTTTTATTCTTTTTGATGATTTTCACCGCAGTCTGGAAATTCCGGAAGTCGTTCAGAGCGTCAAACACTCTGAAGATATCGATGCCATTGTCGCTGGCGCGCTGCGTGAAGGCTTCCACCACATCGTCCGCATAGTTTTGATATCCCACCAGATTCTGTCCTCTCAACAACATAGAGAATGGAGTCTTGGTGATGTGTTTTTTCAGTGTTCTGATGCGTTCCCAGGGATCTTCTCCCAAGTAACGGTGCATAGTATCGAAAGTAGCTCCACCCCACACTTCCATGGAGTAGTAGCCCACTTGGTCCATCAGTTCTGCCACATGCAGCAGGTCTTCGGTTCTACCTCGGGTGGCAAACAGCGATTGATGGCCGTCCCGGAAGCTGAGGTCCTGTATTTTGATAGGATTGGCGGCTTTTGGTCGATCTGCTTCATAGCGCATCTTGGTCATTTCGAGGATGCCGTGTTTCTCCATTATATCTCCTTTATTATCTGCTTCTTTTTATTATTCTTCTTTGAGTGATATCTCGATATTGCATCGTTTGTGCGCGGGCATAAGCCGGCCAGGGATGCGAGGGATTGCCGGACAGTGGCCGGCTGTAACCCACAGCTGTCTCTTCGGCGCTGATGAGTGCCAATACTGCCGAGACTGCTGCCAGGTAGCGTTTATCTGGTTTCATAATCATATCCTTATGCCGGGATGTTTCCGTGTTTTTTGGGCGGTAGACTTTCGCTCTTTGTGCTTAGCACTTCCAGCGCGTCCACCAGACGTTTACGGGTCTCAGACGGCAGGATCACAGCATCCACATATCCCCGTGAGGCAGCCACATAGGGGTTGTTGAAGCGTTCTTCATAATCTTCGATCATCTCAGCACGTTTTGCCGCTTGATCTTCGGCGGCGGCGATTTCTTTGCGGAAGATCACATTTGCCGCCCCTTGCGCGCCCATCACGGCGATCTCGGCGCCGGGCCAGGCAAAGACCATGTCCGCGCCCAAATGCCTTGAACTCATCGCAATATAGCTGCCCCCGTAGTCTTTGCGGGTAACCACGGTAAGCTTCGGAACCGTTGCTTCGGCATAACACCACAGCAATTTCGCACCGTGTCGGATGATGCCGCTGTGTTCCTGATTGGTGCCGGGCAGATAGCCGGGAACATCCACAAAGGTGATCAGCGGGATATTGAAAGAATCGCAGAAACGGATGAAACGCGTAGCTTTGTCTGAAGCGTCGATATCCAGGCATCCCGCCAGCACCGTCGGCTGATTTGCCACGATGCCCACGCTGCGTCCTGCCAAGTGAGCAAAGCCCACGATGATGTTTTGCGCGTAAAAATAGTGCGGTTCAAAGAAGATCCCATCGTCCACCACGCTCTTGATCACGTCGCGCATATCGTAACCCATGCGCGGGCTATCCGGAATAATGCCGTCCAAATCCGGACACAAACGCCAGGGATCGTCATCACTCTCCAATATGGGAGGATCTTCCATGTTATTGGCAGGCAGATAGCCCAGCAGGATTTTGATCTGATCGATGGCGTCCGCATCGCTTTCACAGGCAAAGTGCGCGTTTCCGCTCTTGCTGTTGTGCGTCATGGCGCCGCCCAGCTCTTCCTGATTGGTTATCTCGCCGGTAACTGCTTTGATCACATCCGGCCCCGTGATAAACATGAAACTGGTATTCTTTACCATAAAGACAAAGTCTGTCATTGCCGGGGAATAGACCGCACCACCGGCACAGGGCCCCATGATGGCGGTGATCTGCGGGATCACTCCGCTGGCACGGGAATTGCGGAAAAAGATGTCTCCATAACCCTTCAGGGCGTCCACACCTTCCTGGATACGAGCGCCACCGGAATCGTTGATACCGATGCAAGGAACTCCGCTTTTCAGCGCCATATCCATTACCTTGCATATCTTGGCGGCATGCATCTCACCCAAAGAGCCACCCCGGGCCGTGAAATCTTGGGAAAAGGCAAAGACGTTTCTACCATTTACCAGACCGTGACCGGTGATCACGCCATCGGAGGGGATCTCGATCTTCTCCATGCCAAAGTTGTCACAGCGGTGACTTACAAACATATCCAGCTCCCTGAAAGTGCCGGGATCAAAGAGCAGATTGAGGCGTTCGCGAGCGTTCAGCTTGTTGCTTGCTTTTTGCTTAGCAAGCGCTTTATCGCCACCCATCTGCATTGTCTTCTGCTGTTTATCCAGAAGCTTTTGGATGTTCTCCTTTGTAGTATGCATCTATACCTCTTTATGTATGTATTTACCAATGTCATAGCAATAAAATGACAGCAGGGAAAATGTCCCCTGCTGTCAACACAAAAAATCTCCGTTCCGGCTAAATGTGCTTTGCAATAGCCTTCCGGATTCGAATGCTAAAGCATTCTTACTGAGTTACAATCACTCTCAGATTTTTGAGGGACACTTTCATATCCCCACCACATAGCACATAACCCCTGAACGTCTCGCTGGTATCCGTGATGCGGCTGATGATCCATGCCAGGCTGCGCGCGTCCTGATTGGATTTTGGGGGAATCCGGACGTCGCCTTCGCCCCATTCACCATCATAGAATATTACGGTCTTGCCCAGGCTGATGTCGGCAGCGGTAGCAATACGGGTGGTTGCCAGCCAACGTGCCCACACGGTGGAGCCGTCCTGAACCCGTAGCATTTGAGCTTGATTGTCAGTCTGAATACTGGGCGCTTGAATCACCTTGCCCAAAAATACCAGATCCCAGCTGGAAGAATTGGGAAGAGGTTCTTCCATAAAGAAAAAATCTGTGGCGGTCAAGAAATGAGCGTCCTGCCCTACCAGCGGGGCCATAGCTGTTTCGACGGCATGAGTATCCAATATGGGAACGTTTGGGCGCAATACCACTTGGGGAGTGCATGCCCAGATAAACAACATGAAAATGGGGACCGACAGAATCAGGTAACGCTTTGCGGTCATTACATTAGCTTTCATTGTTTCCTCCTCCGGTATATCCGGATTATTAACGATAATTTCCATACTAATAATCACTGTTTTTTTGTCAAATAAAAATATCATTATATGTTGTTGCAGAATTCAACTCGTATAGTATGTTTGCTATAGTATTGCTGCAAATCTCGTCTAAACTCTAATTAACTCAAGCATTATCAACTCCTGATTGCCACAAGGTAAAAACGATCTTCGGGCCGCTTTTTAGCTTATCAAGCGGCAAGATGTCGCTTCTACTTTTTGACAGATAAGCTGCAGGCCTTAGCGCGGGTTAGGCTTGTACAGGGGGATTCTGCCCCGGATCAGCTTTGCTGAGAACAATGCGCACAGGCATACAGGGAGCCTTATCCTACCGATTATTCTCTTCAACAGCGAAGGCGAAGCCTGAGCATTCCCCCTATACTTCAAGCCTTGCCGAACTCGTTATCATCGCGTTATCATCCCATGAGCATGGCTTGATAACGGCTTTAAATCAAGATCGGCACAGCTTAATCTTTAGGGCAAGAATACATCATGCAACGGGCATTTTCCCCCGCAGGAATAAATAAAACCGGGCGTAAGCCCATTCAACAGCGAGCTTTAGCGATCCTTTAACAAATGACCGGCAGCATGATTTTGATCTAATCATCCAGACTGGACAAATCAGCCTTGAGTGCACCATAATCTATTACGATCTGTCTTCTAATAATTACATGGTTTTGCCTGAAAAAACCTGTTCCACAAAACTGATCATTGACAGAATTATCCCGCGTTTTATACTGGTTTTATTCCAATATGATCCCTTCTTTACTGATTCTGATGGGGTCTCCAGGTGTGATTGCATTTGGAAAGGAGCTTAGCATGGAAGACCGATGGCTATCAGTCGAGGAAATTAGTGTCTATCTTGGGGTCACAAAGGATACTGTGTATAAATGGCTTAGCGAGAAAAAACTACCAGCACATAAGGTGGGTAGGCTGTGGAAGTTCAAGAAAGAAGACGTAGATGTATGGGTTATGAACCAAGCAAATTCTCATAAAAAGCGATAGTGGAATGATAACAAGGATTAGTGGCTAATGAGTAATTTTATCACCAATACAGGCAGTGCACAGCTGAAAACCAGGCTAGCCTCACTTATCAAAGAAAGTCTGGAGTTGAAGTTTCTGGTAGGTTTCTTTTATTTCTCAGGCATAAGTGAGCTGGTTGAGAGCTTGAAGGCAAACTCGGATCTATCTCTGAAGATACTGGTAGGTCTGAATGTGGATGCGCAAAACTATGGTTTGGTCGAATATGCTGAAAAAGCTGGAAAGAAGCGGGTTGAACGCATCGAAGATTACCATGAATCAGTGCTTCGAGCCCTCAATAACGATGTATTCGACAATGAGATATTCTACGAGCAAGCAGGCTACATACTGGATCAAATCATTGATGGCAGAATTATTATTCGAAAGACATCCAGACCCAACCATGCCAAGCTCTACCTTTTCAAACTCAAAGAACATCAGGTAGTCCGCACCAACCTCTTTATTACTGGGAGTAGCAATCTCAGCAAAGCAGGTCTGACCGATCGTGAAGAGTTTAACGTGGAAATCTCAGATTATGGCTTTGAAGAGGCTGAGAAGTACTTTGATGAGCTTTGGAACTCTGCCATACCCATTACTGAGACAGATATTGAGAAAACCAGGCTTATTGACAACATCAGGGAGAAAACCCTGCTGAAATCCATCCATCCCTTCGATGCTTACATGTTTGTAGTAAAAACCTGGTTAGATAGCTTCTATAAACACGAATCAGGTCGCTATATCTCTCTCCTGCTGGAGAAGAAAGGCTACAAACCCTTTAAGTATCAGATTGATGCCGTCACGCAGGCACTATCCATCATCGAAGAAAATGGGGGAGTCATTCTGGCAGACGTGGTAGGCTTGGGTAAGTCCATAATCGCTTCTTTGATAGCTCGAAAGCTGGAAAAACGGGGAATCGTTATCTGCCCTCCGGGACTTATCGGCGATGACAGCGCTAATTCCGGTTGGAAAAAATACAAAGAAGATTTTGAGTTATATGATTGGGAAGTTCGCTCCGGAGGGGATCTGGAAGGCATAATAGAGTTTATTGGTAATACCGACGGCATTGAAGTGATCATTATTGATGAGGCTCATCGCTATCGCAATAGCTCTACGGAAACCTACGAAAAGCTGAAAACCATATGCCGTGGGCGGATTGTGATTTTGCTCACAGCTACCCCGTTTAATAACTCTCCAGCAGATATCCTTTCCTTACTAAGCCTGTTCATTGTCCCCAAGAAATCCAACATCACCCTTAGCAACAACCTGGTTGATCTTTTCAGGTTCTATAACGCCTTGTTCAAAGATCTCGCCTATATTCGCAAGAACTGGCAATCCAAAGACCCGACCAAAAAAGAGGAAGCCAGAAAGAAGTACCAAGCCCTGTTTGGTGATAAAGAGATTAATATCACCAAAGTAATCGCAAGGGCTGCCCTGCTATCCAAACAAATCAGAGAAGTGATAGAACCTGTCACGATTAGAAGGAACAGGCTCGATCTGATCAATGACCCCGATTACCGCGATGAGGTAAAGAAGCTCTCCAAGATCGATAACCCACAAGAGTGGTTTTATCGGCTTACCCCTGAACAATCCGCCTTTTATGATCGTGTTATTGATGAGTATTTTACAGACAACCAAGATATTGTAGAGCGCTTTAGAGGTCCCATTTACAAACCTTACCGTTATGAAGGTGATGAGACCAGTGAGGCAAAACTAAACAGGCAAGAACAGATCGACCGTTTGAATCAGGATAACCTGTATGACATTCTACGACGCCAAATGGTCAAACGCTTCGAGAGTTCCTTTGGCGCCTTCCGTCAGAGCATAGTAAATATCCGGGATTCTTATGAAAAAATCAAAGAGTTTATCAAAAGTTCCAACGGTAGATACGTCCTGAATCGCAAGCTGATCAACAAGCTTGATATTGATGATCCGGACAAGATTGATGAGTTACTTCGCCAGTTTGCAGAAGAAAACAAAGACAAGGACAGCAAGAAAAACCGGATTTACGAGGTGAACAAATTCGCCTTCAAAGAACAGTTTTATGCCGATATTGAATCCGATATCTGTCTCTTTAACAAGATGATTGCCGAGATTGATAGCCTGGCTCTGGTGGAGAACGATCCCAAGCGTTTCGCCTTACTGCAAAATTTAGAAACATCTCTGCGTGCCACTCCCAATAAAGGTGAACCTGCTCCCAAACTCGTGATTTTCTCTGAATATGCCGATACTGTCAAATACCTGGAGCCTGCTTTGAAAGAGCATTTCCCAGACCGGATTCTGGTTATCACGGGAAGCATCGGCAAACAGCATCTTGATGAGATCAACACCAATTTCGATGCTGCCTATCCCAAAGCTAAGCAGAGAGATAACTACGATGTGCTTCTGGCTACCGATAAGCTATCCGAAGGCTTCAATCTGAACCGGGCAGCGATGGTGATCAATTATGACATCCCTTGGAACCCTGTGCGAGTAATCCAGCGGGTTGGGCGTATAAACAGGATTAGCAAAAAGGTGTTTGATACTCTCCATATCACCAATTTCTTCCCTACGGAGCAGGGTGCGGATATAGTTAAAAGCCGGGAGATTGCCTCGCACAAGATGTTTATGATCCACCAAACCTTGGGCGAAGATGCCCGCATCTTCGATGCTGAAGAAGAGCCCAGCCCTGCCAAGCTCTTTGCCAAAGTGCAGACCAATCCCTATGATCTGGAAAAAGAGAGCCTCTACACCAGACTTAAGAAATTGATGCGACAATGGGAAGAAGATTTCCCCGACAGGGTGAAAGCTCTGGAAGAGATGCCGATCCGCATTAAAACCGCCAAAGCCTTCAGCTCGGATTCGCTAGTCTTGTTCATTCGCAAGGGTAAACTCTTTAGCGTTAGCCAGGACTTCATGGATGAAAACAAGCAACTGATGCCCCTACCCATCGAGGAAGCACTGCTTAGGATAGAATGCAGTCCGGATACAACGCAATTGCCTCTCAGTAAGAGTTTTTGGGATGATTACAAAATGCTGAAGGAAGAAGCGGAGAAGTTCAGTTTCAAACAATCCCAACAGAGCAATTCAGTGAAGGCTTTCAACTTCCTATCCTACCTACTGGAGCAGGATGCAATAGAACTTGTGCCTTGGCGCAGCTTTCTGATCATGCTCCGTGATGATATAGAAAACTATGGCACACTTCCGGAATACACCCTTAAAAGCATCTGCGATTGGGAAAACGGCGGTAAGCCTGATTATCAGGTCATCGCAAAAGAATTGGGAAAACTAAGTAAAACCCTGGGCAAGAACTACCTGAAAAAGGTAAAAGACAGCCTCAAAGCCTATGAACAGCAGGTTATCGTGGCAATCGAGAATCAACATGAATAAATATAGCGATAATATCGTTCTCCCCAAAGATTTCTCTACTCAAAGATGGCTTAATTATTTTGAGAGCTCTTCGAAACATTACATAGAAGAGCACAGAAAGATCTCAAAATATGATGATGAATTCTTCTCAGAAGTTCAATCTCTGGGCACGCTGGATTTTGAAGATAGCACTATTTGCGGAATCTTCATGATCAAGGTTAAACAAGGTCTTTCAGAACGAAGCTCCAGGAAAAAGCAATTTACAAAAGCTACGGAGCTGATCAATCAAGAGCGTCTTCAAGCGGGTATATGTATCTTTTATGATACATCTCATTCTTTCCGCCTTAGCTTGATTTATCCTATATATAAAGGCACTAAACGCAAATTCAGTAATTTCCGTAGGCATTCTTTCTATGTAAATGAGGATTTGTCCAACAAAACCTATATCCTGCAGCTTGACAAATACCGTATGGATAGCATGGCAGAGCTGAAAGATGCTTTCTCTGTAGAAAAAGTATCCGAGCTATTCTATACAGAGTTTACCAAAGAATACGATAAACTCAAAAAGGGAATCAGGGATGAAAATGATCGCATCCCCGCCGAGGATCTATGTGGTAATTTCGCCCTGCTCTTCGCAATCCGAATCATCTTTTTGGGCTTTGTTCAAAAGAAAGGCTGGCTGGGAGACAATCCGAATTTTATCCAAGACTTTATCAAAGTATATGATCCAAACGTGCATAAAGAAGGCATTTACCAAGATTTGCTCAAGCCTCTCTTTTTCAAGGCTTTAAATTCTGCCCCGTCTCAAAAAAACGAATTTGGGTTTCCTCATATCCCCGAACCATACAATAGCCACCTTGTTACTGCTCCATACCTCAATGGGGGGCTCTTTCGCCCTCATGCGGATTATGATACAGATGCATTTAGCTTCACAGATGAAGCTTTTTCAAATTTTGTAGATTTCCTCTTCAGCTTCAATTTTACTCTTGAGGAAAACACTCTTTATGATGAAGAACTGGAACTCAATCCGGAATTTCTAGGCATCATCTTTGAAAAGCTGATCAATAAAGAGCATGGTGCCATCTATACTCCCCGCCTTGAAGTGGACTTTATGTGCCGCCTCTCTTTAGTAAAATACCTGCAACAGAACTGCCAACCATCAATAAGCTTGGAAAACCTCTATATGTTGTTTTTCCCTGAATATGGCGATGAAAGCGAACAAACCGTAGGAGATTTTAGCCAGGAGGAGGCGAAAGATTTACTGGATAAATTGGAAAACGTCACAGTCTGCGATCCTGCCATTGGATCCGGTGCCTTTGCCGTAGGGATGCTAAATGTGATCGATGAGATTGAGTGCTCTATCTACGAGCACTTCTTGCCGGATAAGCCCCCCAGCAGCCCCTATGAGCGCAAGAAACGTATTATCTTTCAATCGCTTTATGGCGTGGAAGTAAAGCAATGGGCGGTGTGGATTACCCAGCTTAGGCTGTGGATTACGCTGCTCATTGAAGCTGAGGACAGTTTCAAACACAGTGAGGAACCGCTCTTGCCTTCATTCGATTTCAAGATCCGTCAGGGCGATTCTCTGATCCAGATGTTTAATGGTAGTCTCTTTCCCATTTCGGGAGAAGGTATCATCTCATCCGATATAAAGCGCAAGATAAACGAGCTTGTGCAACTCAAAACAGACTATTTCTACAATAAATGTCCAAGTAAACTTCATGAGATCGAACGGAAGCATACAGCGCTTTACATTAGTATGCTTAACAAGAAAAAGAAGGAATTGCTTAACCGACTCTCCAGATTGAAGTTCGATAGCCATAAAGAAGTACAAGCAATCCTGTTTGAAACAGACATACAAACTGAGATTGACCTTTCCACCAGAGAATACATTCACGAGATTGAAAATATTGAGATACAAATCCGCAAAGTTGATGAGGAGATCAGGCAAATCAGCACAAAACCTCTTCCATTTATTTGGAGAATAGACTTTCCAGAGATCTTTATCGAAAAGGGAGGATTCGATATCGTGATCGGGAATCCGCCTTATTTACACAGTGGCGATATAAGTGACCCCTTGGGTAAGATCAAAAACGACAAGTATAAAGATCTCTTGCGGAAAATGGCTGAGTTAGATTTCCCAAACGATATCAGCGAAAAAACCATTGATGGTAGGAGTGACCTATACACTTTTTTCTATGTAAGAGGATTAAAGCTCATTAATCCACGAGGATACCTTACATTTATCTGCTCGAATTCTTGGCTTGATGTTGAGTATGGGTATTGGTTACAGAGGTTAGTAATTGAAAAATGTACACTACATTACTTGTTCAACAACCAAGCCCAGCGATCGTTCAAAAGGGCAGATGTTAATACAATTATTAGCATTATTGGTTCGTATACCAGCAAGAGTATATCTTCGCATAAGAGTAAGTTTATAACGTTCAAACTCCCATTTGAGGAATGTATTTACACAGAAAATCTCCTTCTGATGAGTGAGGCGGAACAACTCATTGATTACTCTGATGTCAGGATCAATTCTGTCACCTTGGAGGAAATTACGATAAATGAATCAGAATTGCTTGGCACTGAAGACGATCCAATACTTAGCAATAGTTTTAATGGGACAAAACTTGGAAGCTTGTATTTGGTTGCACCAAAAGTGTATTGGGATGTCCTCATCAAAAAGAAAAGATGTTTACTACCTCTAAGATCATTCTTTGATTATAAACGAGGATTGACTACAAATTGTGTGAAATTCTTCTTTATTGATAAAGCTAAATCTGAATTAAGGATAGAAGATCAGTTTTTAACGCCAATAATTACATCTAGTCAGAGAATCAAACGATTTCAATTCGATAATGACAAATATCTCTTCTCCTGCCATGAAAGTAAATCCAGTCTTAATGGTACAAATGCTTTGAAGTACATAGAGAACTGGGAAAAACAAGCAAAAATTGCTAAACGCGATGGCGTATGGTACTCTGTAAAACATGAAAAAGCATCGTTATTGCTGTTTAGATTTTGGGATAAACGGTTTTTTACTCCAGCGCCTACAATCGATATGATCGCTAGTGACAATTTTTTTATCGGGTATAATTTAAAATATGACAAAGAAGCAATACTAGCTATCATGAATAGTACTTTTTATTTCTGGCAAATAGAAATTATGGGTAGAAAAAATCAGGGACAAGGTATCCTTAACACCTACGGACCTGACTATGAATACGTTCGATTACCTGATTTGACATTGTTCGACACTGAGAAACTTAAGCAGGCATATAGAAGTCTATGCCTGAGAGATGTTTACGATTATCGTGATGAAGTAATGCAACCAGATAAACAGTTTCTTGATAGAATTGTTTTTGATGCATTAGGATTAACTGAATGTGAAAAACAAGAGATTTTAGAATCTTTTGTCTCTTTAGTTAGTTTACGGATTTCAAAGGCATCAAGCCTAAAGACTTAAGATAGTGAGGAAAGACAATATGCCTAAGGAAAAGCTCATCTCAGTTCCGGGGAAGGACTACTTCGCTTACAAATACAGAGAGCATACACAGATGAAGCATAAAATGCTCCGATGTTACCTTGAAAAATGGTTGATTATACTTGGTAAGTATCACTCTATTAACTATTTCGACTGTTTTGGCGGATGTGGGTTGTACACTATCGATAATAAGACATTTGATCCGGGCTCCCCATTGATAGCAGCACAAATATGGCAAGACAAAGGAAATCAAGCTAACAATTTAAGAATGGTTTGCATTGAAAGTAAGAAAAAGAATCTTCAGAATCTTGAGACAGTATTCAATGACTATCACCCTAATTTCAAAAAAACTTGGTTTGTTCACGATGAATTCGATCGTACAGTCAATGCCATTCTAGATAATATAGAAAAATCGGATAAAATTCTAGCACCTTCTTTCTTCTTTGTCGATCCATTTGGTTTTACCCTAAAGTATAGCACGATTGTGAGAATAATGAGTGTTGAAAAGTCAGAAGTGTTTCTAAACTTCATGTACGACTCAGTTCAACGACATCTAACAAACCCCAAAGTTGAGAACTGTATGGATGAATTGTTCGGTTGTGAGCAATGGAGAGATATTAGAAAGTGCACCTCTGTTAAAAAAGAACAGACGATAATAGGATTGTACCGAGATCAATTGAAGAAAGCATCAAGTTTCGTAATGCCGTTTAGAGTGTGCTACCCAGATCGCAAAAGAACTATTTACTACCTTATTCACCTTACAAACAACCTCAAAGGCGCATCGATTATGAAGAGCTGCGTTGCTGAGACCAACAATGGATTGCTCTCATATCTGGGCAAGCAAAAGGACCAATCTACTTTCTTTGAGACATCTGGTTATATCGAAGAAGATCTCAACACATTGCTTTTAAAGCAGTTTTCATCAAAGAAAATGACCTTTAACGAAATCTTGGCAGATCTAATTGATTCTACTCAATACCTTGAGAAAGATATCTCTTCCGCAGTATTAAAATTATACGCGAGAAATCTAGCAAGCATTGTTCGGGTTTCATCGAAAAAACCGAGCAGTAAGCCTAAAGAAAATGACATTATTGAGATATACTAGAAATGGAGAGAAAAAAACTGCTTTACAAAACCGGCGTAGAATACGGAGACTACACCATTAACCATGTGTTGGGTTGTGCTCATGGTTGCACATATCCTTGTTACGCGTTTATGATGGCTCGAAGATTTGGCAGAGTTAAAGACTACAATGATTGGTTACAGCCCAGGCTAGTTGAAAATGCGATTGATCTGTTAAAGAAAGAGATCCCAAAGAAACAGAAAAGCATCAAGTCTGTTCATTTATGTTTTACCACAGATCCATTTATGACCGGTTATCCCGAAGTTACAGAAATGAGCCTTGAGATAATCAAATTACTGGATCATTATGGCATAAAATGCACAGCACTTACCAAAGGAGTATTGCCTTCGGAGCTTTCTAAGTTTGATAGAAAGCATGAATGGGGCATTTCTTTAGTTTCTTTCGATGAAGACTTTAGAAAGCAGTATGAGCCATTTTCTATAGATTATCCCACGCGCTTGGCAAGCATGAAGAGCTTGCATGACTTGGATTGTAAAACATGGGTGAGCATAGAGCCATATCCTACGCCCAATATAGTTGAGCAAGACCTGAGATCACTACTTAGTCAAGTTTCCTTTACTGATAGGATTATCTTTGGGAGATTGCATTATAACAAGTTAGTATCAGCTTTCCCCGGTTATCAGAACTTCTATAATAACGCAGGTGAGACAGTTATTGCTTTCTGCAAGGAGCACGATATCGATTACCATATAAAAGCAAGAACACTAATAGACTTATGACTAACGTTGACAAGGTGATTGAACAGATCCGTAATGCTAATCCAAGAAGAGAAAGATCAAGTATTACAGATTTTAAGGGAATGCATGAATTCCTGAAGTTTGTAGATTTACCCGACAATTTCGCTGATTTGCTCAGGCACCTTTGGCCTGTGATTCAGTGTAAATCGAAAGAGATTCAAGGACGACTATCCAAGCCCGAACAAAGCATCGAAGCCTATCATGAACTTATTATTGGTTACTCACTATTTGAACACTGCAGGAATAATTTTTTAACGCTCGAATACTCACCAAAAATTCAAAATCAAACTCCAGATTGGGTTGTATATGATGGCAAGCAGAAGCTGATAATCGAAGTAGTGACAACTAACAAAAGTAAATCCCATAGTGCCCTTGAATCGTGTCTGGACTTGATTAAGATACTTGTTGAGAGAGGGGTGAAAAGCAAGGGGATAGATAAACCAGTTAGTTATAATGCTTCCAGGTTCACCATTCCAGTTTTTTCAGGTAATCCAAGTCGGATAGAATTAGATAACGGATACAATGAATTCTGCAAAGAAGTATCATACAGGATTATTTCAAAGCTGATGAGTGGATTTGGTAGAGATGACTATGAGACAGATGACAGCGGTATTGAGTACAAAATAGGTTTAGGAATCCCATCCCGAATCACAACCAGGGGGTACGAAACTTGCAGGGTAATAAACAGCATACTCGATAAAGGGAAAAAGTATAGCGATCTATCTAAAGAAATACCAGTGATAGTGGCAGTGGCAAATAGTCACCAGAACAGATCAAAAGCATACTCCCCAAGCGAAATTGCTAAGCTTCTTTATTACCCCGACACAGTGTATGAGCCTCAGTTCAGCAGGATAACAGATAAAGAAAAGCATATTAAGAATATTCAAGACCGCATAGAAGATTTGAACGTACTTGAAGGCATTTTATTCTACGATATCAATGTCAGCAGCATTTATACCACTTGTTATGAATATTATCCGAATCCCCACAAGACCACGAAGTGGGAAATTCCAGAAAGATTCAAGGCTTACATGGACGGAAGTAGTAATGAATGCAAGCAATAAAACGAAGTATCTTTCTTCCGAAGATAAACAGGAGTTACTTGAGGTGATGGATGCTCACTTTAAGACATATCTGAGAGCAAGGTCTCTCACGCCCTACATAGACAAAGCGATAATTGATGACCTTGCATCCTGCAAAGCAAGAACCTGCTTCGGGGTGCCCACAGCACCATTATACCAAGGCTTGGGCTATGCCTGCTATATTGTCTTTGAGTTAAGTCAGTTTGACACAGACGAGAAGTATAAACAGTATCAAGACATCGGGCACTGGATAAACCAGAGTTTCTTCATTGAACTTAAGTGCATTCCGGATACGTTCATAACCAACTGGAATCAATGTCCATTGAAAGATGAAAAGCATTTTGAACTTCTACGGAAGTGCCGTCACCTCTTTGCACATAACTCTTACAAACTTGACTATAAGCCGAGAGAAGGTCATGAAGAGAACTTTCAACAAGCCTCGGGATTGTATAATGAGTTATTCGGTCACATAGTGAAAACAAACAAAGAGCTTAACCTATCAATCAATGAATTTGTGATCCCATTTTACTTGAAGCTGGTCGAATTGATCAATGAATGCTTTTAATAGGAGGCAAGAATGAAGCCCTACGTACCAGATAAACTACCGCTTGAACAGATCAATTGGGCGCAACATGTACCTGCGATCGGAAAGGCACACGATGCCATCGGCCGATATGATGGAATGCTGCAGAGTATCGTAAATCCAAATCTCTTACTATCTCCTCTAACAACCCAAGAGGCAGTGTTATCATCAAAAATTGAAGAATCACAGGCAACTCTTGAAGAAGTGTTGGAATATGATGCCGACCCGTCTGAGAGACTGGAAGAGCGAAAATATGCAGATATTATGGAAGTCGTTAACTACAGAAAGGCTATTCATTATGCCACCCAGAGACTCAGTACTCATCCCATATCGCTCAATTTCCTAAAGCAAACACATGCAATTCTCTTAGACAGTGTGAGAGGCCGTAATAAAAATCCAGGTGAGTTCCGGAGAGTTCAGAATTACATCGGTGCTTATGGAACTAGCATAGAGCAAGCGACATTTGTTCCACCCAGCCCTGAATTGGTTATGCCTTCGCTTGATAATTGGGAAAAGTATATTCACTTCGATGAAATTGATGTGCTTGTACAGCTCGCAATTGTAAAAGCACAATTCGAAATCATTCATCCATTTTTAGATGGGAATGGGAGAATCGGTAGGCTTTTGATTCCATTGTTTCTTTATGCAAAGAAAACCCTGTCAAGTCCAATGTTTTATCTAAGCTCTTATCTTGAAAGCAATCGAGAAATCTATTACCAAAAACTGCGTGCTGTATCAGAAAGAAAAGACTGGGATGGGTGGATCTCCTTCTTTTTACGGGCAATTATTGAGCAAGCTGGGGTGAATATTACAAAAACAAGGAACATACAAGCTTTATACGAGAAAGCTAAAATGCAGATTCCAGAGATCACAAATTCCCAATTTGCCATCAATGCTACTGATGCTCTGTTTGCAGCTCCAATCCTAACGACCGCGAGTTTTATTAAGAACTCAGGAATTCAAAAAGCCAGTGCAGTAAGAATAATTAGCAAATTGAGACAGCATGGAATACTAATGGAGATCAGAAAACCTAAAGGCAGACGATCTGCGAGGTATTTATTCAAAGAATTGTTTGAAATAGTAGGATAAGTTTGTGACTCACGAAATCAAGCCAAATCCATTTGTGTTGCGCCAAACAGCGATGCGTGCAACACAAAAGAGGATTTGAATATTTGGTGCAACACAAAATCATGGATATCTGCGAGTATATTTTATAATGCACGACATGCATTCATCATTGCAGGAGGATTCAGCTCTAGCATTGATGATTCTAACCAGTTGTGATATTTACGACACCACAATTAGCGTATGAAATTGCATAAGTCGCAGTTCTCAATATCTCAAAATGAAAAAAAGCAAGAACATTGATTGGTCGCCCAGGAGGAATATGATGAAATTCGAAGATTTCAAATCAGGTATTTACCGAAGCCAGTATCAATACAAGAGTTTCTTGCCAGCCGGAGTTAATCAGGAATGGACTTGGAATGATCCCAGGATAAATGTACTGCTGGAAAAAGCTACACAGGCATTGGGGGAGCTAAAAGCTTTCTCCAGGATCGTGCCCAATGTAGATTTGTTTATCAGTATGCACATCCTTAAAGAAGCCAATACTTCCAGTAGAATAGAGGAGACCAAGACCGAAATAGATGATGTTGTGAAGGAAGCTGATGCCATCGTTCCAGAAAAGCGGGATGATTGGCAGGAAGTTCAAAATTACGTTCAGGCCATGAATGAGGCAATTCAGCACCTGGACACTTTGCCTCTTTCTTTAAGGTTAATCAGGCGCACCCATGAGATCCTGATGAATAACGTAGGTAGGAAGCATAGGGCTCCGGCGGAGTTTAGAACCAATCAAAATTGGATAGGTGGCTCTTCTTTGGCCGATGCATCCTACATTCCTCCTCATATCAATGATATGCATGACTTGCTGGATGATTTTGAACAGTTTCTTCGCAACGATAAGATTATGGTTCCGCATCTGATCCGCTGTGCAATTGCCCACTATCAGTTTGAAACGATACACCCGTTTTTTGATGGAAATGGTCGCATAGGAAGGTACTCATAACCTTATATAAGGATAGGGATTAAGACCATTTTCGTGACGTCACGAAATTGGTTTTGGTTAGTAATAATCTTCTGCTGAAACCTACTCTCTATCTCTCAGAATTCTTTGAAAAGCATAGAGGTCAGTACTATGATGCTCTCACCCGAGTAAGAGAGTCCAATGACTTAGGACACTGGGTTCGATTTTTTTTTGCTAGCAGTGGTGGATACTGCAGAAAAAGGTAGGGTAACTTTCGATAACATTCTAAAATTGCATAGAAGTACAGAAAACAAGTTGGTTAAACTCGGTAGAAGAGCTGAAAATGCCGGGAAAGAATTCAGGTTGACAAAAGAGCAATATCAAAGAATATGCACCAGACATATTATATAATGGGAAGTATATTTGAACAACGAGACTAAGCCACTGAATGAACTCGATCTGATTGAGGTCATCCGCGTGATCCTCAAAAACAGGCGCTTGATCATCACTATCGTGACCATCTCCGCGATAGCTGCGGTAGTTTACAGCCTGTTGACCCCGCAGATCTGGCAATCTGAGGCATCTTTTTACGCTCTCAGCGACAAGGGGACAGAGCTTGCGGTTACCGGCACTTCGATGGACAAGCTGGCGCGCGATCTGCTGGAACAGAATATGCAGAACGAAACTATGACCGTGATCGACATCATGAATTCTCGCAGACTATCAGAAGAAGTGATCCGCCGTTTTGCTCTAATCGACTATTTCAAGCTGAAAGATCCCGATCCTCTGGCGAATATGGATGACGCGCTGAAAAAGCTTAATAAACTGGTACACATAGATTTCAACGAAGATAACTATCTCATCCATATGAAGGTTGAGAGCAAATACAAAGACTTATCGCGGGATATTGCCGACTTCTATCTGAAACGTCTGGAAGAGTATCTAGGCCAGAACCGCATGGTGAAAGGCAAGCGCAACCGCATATTCCTGGAAGGCAGAGTAAACGAGATTTTCAATTCCATAGATTCCTTGCAGATCGCCATCCGCGACTTCAAAACAAGCCACAATGCCGTTGATCTGAAAGAGCAGAGCTCCCAATTGATCGCTCAATATTCCGACTTGATGGCATCCAAAATGAAGCTGGAAATAGCTTTGGAGCTCGCCCGCTCAAATTATCCCCCCAGTTCCACAATAGTGCAAGACATCGAAGCGCAACTCCTCACGACCGGAAATCAGATCCGGTCTCTGGAGAGGGCGGATAAAGATGCTCCAAACCGATTTCAGCTCGATCTCTCTCGCCTGCCGTCGCTATCAGCGGATTTGGCACGCATGCAGATGAATCTGGACATCTTGAGCGTGGTTCACGACTATGTGCGTCCCGAATACGAAAAAGCACTATTGGAAGAGCAAAAGAACATGCCGCAGCTCGAGCTGCTGGATACCCCTCGTGAAGCAGGGCGCAGAATTCGGCCTCGCAGAGCGTTGATCTGCATTATAACCGTCATTATGGCAGGTATATTCTCGATCCTGCTCGCCATCATAAAAGAGACTTTGCTCTCTCAACCGGAACGTCTGCGCGATTTGAAAGACCAGCTGTATGAAAAGCAAGACAGCGAGCATTAGCCTCACCGCGCTGGCGGCTCCCGCCATAGTTTTGCTATCTTTGAGCCTGGGGATATTTCTCCAGATGCAGAGCCTGAGCTTTGTGCTCAAAGGCTTGGGGTTCATGGGCTTTTGGATAACGTTTCTGCTGCTGAGAGGCATCACGCTCCCCCGTATGCTGATGATGGTGAGCACGATATATTTATTGCCTATGGAGATTGCCTTCTATTTTTCTCTGGGGATGCTGATCCTGGTTCTGGTTGCGGATTTTCGGCATATCCACCAATGGAAGCTTCAGATACCGTATCCCGCCAGCTTCTTTATTCTCTTCGTCTTTGGCATCATCGCCCTCAGCAATACCTATGTGGAGGGGGCTGTATTGTATTTTATTTCCAGCATCATCGTCCCCCTGCTCTGCTTTGTGGTGATAGGTAATAGCCGGGAAGACAAGCCTGCACTGGATCTATGGATGCGCTTGATCAGCATCGCAGCAATCTTGGTGGCAGTATTTGGGATTCTCATAGCTCTGGCAAATCCCACCGAACGCATCGGCTCAACCTGGTCAAACGCTATGACCATCAATGGCTTCTACATCCTGTCATTCTATTTCTGTCTGGCATTGGCATTCAAAGCAAAGCTGAACCAAAACCGGTTGCTGTGGCTGCTGGGAGCCTTGATAGTATTTTTGGGAATGCTGTTTACCTACACGCGTATGGCGATGCTGGCGATTGTCTTCGGTTTGGCATTATTGGTGTTCAAATATCGCAAAATCCGAGTGTGGGGTTTCATCGCGATTGCCCTGATCCCGCTGGTGATTCCCAGCTCGATGATGCATCGGGGAGAGATGGTATCGATGATGGACATATCGATCCTGATCCGCTTGATAGCCTGGTATAAAGCCATATTTCTGATAGCAGAGAATCCGATTTTCGGCATCGGATTCAGCACTTGGAAAGACATCTATCACAGTATGGTGCCTGTGCCTAACCTATATGCCCAACACGCCCACAACGTATACATCAATCTCCTGCTGGAGATTGGAGTTATCGGCACTCTGGCCTATATGGTCGTTATCTTCAAAAGCATGCTGATGTATCACTTGAAGGCTGTGAAACCCCAAAACGACATGGTGGCCTTCTGTGTGTGGACAGGGATGCTCTCTCTGCTGTTTGCCTGTCTCACCGATATTTTCATTCAACAATATCAGGTGAGTTTGCTCTTTTGGATCACTTTGGCTTTGATGGTAAAAGAAAGCAGCTCAAGCAATTGCCGGGAATCCTCAGTGAAAGAGAACATCCTGTAAGAATATTCTGCTTATACTCTGCTTGTCCTTTATCACTTGTATACTCAGGAGGTCTTCCTTGCCATCTTCAATTGGCATCGGCAACACGTAAACCACCACATCTCCCATCCGGTGAGCCACTTGAGGCCGGGGATCAATTACTGCCGGCAACAGGTAGTATATAAATTGCTGTGGAACACTGTGCACTACCTCCTCCAGCCAATCCGGCAGATCAGCGGATTTCAAGGTCACTCTCAGTCCCTCAAGCTCCATATCCTCACTTTTCAGCAATACATAAAGGCTTCGGCAATAGGGATTATGATCCACATAACGCAGGCCATGTATTTGCACGGGGACTTCCCGGCCGGGAGGATACAGCAGTTTATAATCCGGTTCTTTCCAGTTTTCCAGCAGCTCGGGAGCGTATTCGTCCATTACGCCGATATAGTTTTTACCATAATATGTGGCAACCGGTTTCGCCCAGTTCTCCCCCGTGAGGGATTCGTGATAGCCGCGAGGGCTTACCAGACATGAATCTGAGGGACAATCATCCACTTGGTTCAGGAATAGTTCATACTCCTTTTCGGAGCTTTGAGACCATTTGAAATCCGCGTACAATCTGAGGCCAAAAGCAGGGAGCAGGACGAGGATGAGCAGGATGAGCACAGCCGGTTTTTGTCCCCATTTTGCCATAAAGAGTTGCAAACAAAAGAGCATCAGAAAGCCGCCAAAAAGAAGAGTCATACGATTGGCATATATCGGGGCAAAGAGTATGGCAAAGATGCTGCCGGAAAAGAGCAGGAACACAAAAAGATAGCTTTGCCAATTTTGCCGTAATCGGCGTTTACTCAAGCCAAAGATGCCCCATATTCCCAGCAATACCAACGGAATTGAGATCAAATTCGCGCGGGCAATGGGCCTTAGATTTACCAAACTGAATCCGATGGTGCCGCTCCCCACTCTTTCGGCTTCATATGCTGCCCTGCCGCTATTGCCGGGCGCGAAATACAAGAACATGAAGCCCAAAAGCAAGCCCATCATTCCGGTATAGTACCACAGCGGCAGACCACGCCGGGAGATCACAAGCCTGATCAACAAATATACACCCATGGCCAAAAGTAGCGCGGGAATCACCGGTTCGTTCGTATCACCGGCAACCAAACCGGCAATAAACATCAGAATTGCCACCGGTATGCCACTCCCCGCACGCTGTTCCTGTATCAGCCTGCGCACAGGGATCAGAAACACAAATACTATCAATTGAGTCCACAGGTAATTGCAACTGAAGGCAGGATAGTAAAAATTCCTTCTGCTGACGGCTACAATGAGGTAGAAGACCATGGCGGAAACCAGAGTGAGCACAATCCGCAGATCGTGCCTGCGTCCGGCTATCCAGGTGCCGTACAAATAGCTGAGGGCAAGAAAAGCCAGAGTATTGAACAGATCAAAAATCCAGGCAGGCAATAGCAGAAAGAACTGCAAGATGGCATGGGGGACAATCCTGCCGGTGAGAGTGAGATACAAATCCTTCAACGAAGCGATGTAATCCGGAATACTCTGTATTCTTTCATATTGCAATGCGGCATGATTTTCACCCGCAAAGCCGGGATTGAAACGGAAGCTGTAGAGATAGTCGTCCGCACAAAGATAGGTGTTGCCATTGATCTGCCACACTCCGAAAGCCGCTGCCAGCAGGAGGACGAGACAGATGAGATTGACTATCTTTTGGGAAAAAGACATCTTAGAACTCGCGCTTTAGAATGCCGGCCTCAGCGTTGCTTTCAAGGTCTTTTAGCTTGTATCGGCGTCTCCAGATATTCAGCTTTATCTTTAGTAGATCGGTGAAAACGCTGATGCTGTCTTTGACGGTGCGCACTCTGCTTTGAGCGGCGGGATACAGCTTGATGGGCAATTCCATAATCTCGGTGCCAAAAAGCTGAGCCAGGCTGAGGATTTCTACGTCGAAGGCAAATCTGCCCAGTTTCTGCAGGCGAAACACTGCTTCGGCCAGCTCCGCGGGGAATAGCTTGAAGCCGCATTGTGTGTCTTTCAATTCCAAGCCCAGCAAAAGCCTGATAATCACATTGCCCAGGCGGGACACAAACACTCGCGATGCAGTGATCTCCTCTTTGGGAGAGCCTTTAGCGGCATACTTGGAACCGATGATTACCCGCGAACTAAGCGCTAATGGCAGAAAAGCATCCAATTCCTCAATGTGAATCTGGTTATCCGCGTCCATAAAGAGCCGGAAATCACCGCTTGCCAACAGCATTCCTTCACGCACTGCCGCGCCTTTGCCCATATTGCGCGGTAAAGACCATAGCTGCAGACCCGGCTTGTCTTTGAAAAACTGTTTCAAGCCGCCCACCATGCCGTCGCTGCTACCGTCGTTGATAACGAGTACTTCGTAAGAAAAGTCCTTCGTCTCCAGCCAGGCAAAAACGTCGTTCAGGGTGGCGGGAAGCCGGTCTATTTCGTTATAGGCGGGAATAATCACGCTGAGATGGCAGCCCGGAGCCTTGCCGTATGTGGATAGCGGGGGCAGGTGGCTGAAATTGTAATCTGCCAGTGTCCAATGCCGGATGATGATGAAATTCCAGAACATAACCATCACGGCCACTATCATTTTGCACAAAAGGTAGTTGTAACGGCTGATCCCGGCAAAGAGCTGCAGATGCTCATAAAACAGGGTCATCAATAGCAAGGTCCATAGCAAACCGGTCATGCTGGTAACGAAATATTTGATATATTGGCGGATGATCGCCGGTGAGAAATTGCGGAAGGTGTAGTATTTATTGAAGACAAAGCTGGATACATTACCGCACATAAAACCGATAATCACGGATAATTTGATCGGTATGACGAGTATCCGGTAGCTGAAGTGCAAGGCGAGCATATCGATGCCTGTAACGATGCAACCAACGATCACATATTTGATGAATTGACGCAAGGCTTTGCTATGCATCAGCGTGCGGAGTCTTTGCATTTACCTTCCTTTCGAGCTGTGTTACCTGTTTATTTGGGGGAAGGGGCAAGATTCTACCCTAATCCCGCGATAAAGAATACCTATTATTATTGACTATGAGCACTGTCAAGGGAATTTTGAAGTCACAAGCCACCTTACTATATCAGGTATAGAGTATCAAGTGATATTGCAAATAGTATCACTTTCGATGCAAATCGCTGTTATTGGTGAGTCCCCAGTATCACCCTTTTTACAAATCGGTTTCTACCTTTTTGCAAATCCAGTTTCAACCTTTTTGCAAATGTAGTATCACCCTTTTTGCAAATTGGCAGTTCGGTAGTTTTCTCTTAGTTATCAATAGAGTCTGGTTTTGTAGGTAGGGACCAGACATTAGTGGCTAGTCTTCTTGATCAATCAGCTCGGTTAGTATTGTTCGGACGTCTAAATAGTGGGGTGGGTTGAATTTCAAAGTCTCAGGACAGTCTGTTTCAATTTCGATCTCTTCAATCTCACTACATTGGATATGTTTGACCATAGTGTGAATCTTATTGCGATCTTGTTTTATGTATTCATTGTATTTAGCAGAACAAGTGGGACATAGAGCAACATACAAAGACTCACTCTCTTTGCTGATCATTTCTTTGGTAAGCATTTCTACCGCTTCGAAGTAGTACTCACCGTTTCTTTTTCTGAAGGGCATGATTTTTTTGCATAATTGGCAGATCATTTCATCGTTTTTATTGGTATAGAAATTCTTTAGATATGTCTCTTTGTCGATTGATCTTCCTGAAGTCCTAACACTACGTTCTTTTTTCTCAAAGATCTTGTCAGGTGCTTCATGAATATTGTTTGATACAACTCTTTCACGTCTTTCTGGATCTGGGATGCTGAACATGGGGAATTCTGGATCTGTATGCTCGTTCATATCTAACTGATTCTTGGATGGTTTTTTATTAGCTTTATCGATTATCTTTTTGATACCCGATAAGATATCCGGGACAAGATCAGGATTATTCTTTAACTCTCTTAAAATTTCTGCAGGAAGCCCAATTTCACGTGCAAATATATCAAAGGGATCATCCTCAGGTATCTCCATACCGAGAACTTCTGCTAATCTTCTATCTCTCGAAAAACCTTCTGGGAGTTCAGCTAATGACAATTCGCTAATGTTGTAAAAATGCCCTTGATTGTTCGGAAGCCAAGGACCCAGCTCAATTGCTTCTCCAATCTTTGACTTGACTTCAATGTTTAATGGATTTTTGAAAGATTGTTTTGTGGAATGCTCGATTTTCCCAGAAATCAAATGTCTGTTGGGTATTAGTATTTCATTCCATATGAACTTCGCTCTATCGATGTTGTGGTCAGATATTGTCGCCTGTATTGCATAATCAAGTCCATCGACACGGGCAATGGGATCGAATCCATCCAAGCCCCTAAGGTGACTTCCACGTTCATCTAGAATAATAACATTCCCATCATCATCCTCTTCTCTGCATGCAACATGGATGCAATCTTTCACACCCATCTCAATTAATGCAGCCTTCATATCCTGGAGTTCTGAGCATATGTAATAATGATCTCCACTCCCGGCAAGAAACAGAGATATTTTGTCGTTTGGCACATAACATACATTGTGTCCCGATAGTATATATTTGTTTTCATCAGAGTAACTATGGGCAGGCAACCATAAGAGATTTTCAAGTTTCTTCTTTATCAGTAACTTTTTTTCATTATTTGAAATTTCCCAAGCGTGGATTATTTGGCGAGCTGTGTCTATCTGATAAGAAAGGTCAGCTTGTGCCATCAATTCATTTTCGTATTTTGGTAAAATGTATTCAATTAGAAACTCAGTATCGCTAGGCTCTGTGAATCCAAGAAGTTCGAAAAAAGACTTGGCTTCTGGATCATCCAGAATACTGCTCTTCACGCTAGGAAAATCTGCCTGATTTGATTTAGACAAATATGCTGTTGGCTCTTGACATGTGTACGATTTGAAAGGTTTAACTTGAGATCCGTTTTGTAATCGTACTATGGGTTTATTAAAAAAGGGGATTTTGCTTTCAATATCCCATTTTGGTTTAGCTTTCTGACTGTTTAAATTTGTAAACCACTGCCGTTGAGTAAGTATTAGCTTATAAAGTTTGACAATCCAATCGTCTTCACGATTTGTTAGAAAGGGTTTGTTTAGTTTTGATATTAGATCTTCAGGTCTCCACTCTTCTATATCAAGATTATCTTTTAGGTATTTATAGAAACGGGGCTTAGTCTGCTCGGTTATCGCCCCACTTAACCAATAACGAGTTTGATTATCAGTTAGCTCAAGCAGCAAGTTACTATCAAGCAATTGCCTTAATTCTGCACTCCTAGCTATAGCGAGTTTCTTTGAGCAGCAGTATACGGGTGATCCTTTAGTATCTAGAGCGCTAGTTAATATGAGATCATCATCCGAGAGTGCTGTAATCAGCTTTTCATAAAACGGCCTGAACATAGACCCTCTTGGAAAGTCAAATTCTTCTATTGGAAGCAAGTCGTATATGTTTTCGTCCAGATACATATTATCACGAAGCCATAAAAGAGAATCACCCATTAAGTGAGCAGTAGTTTCAATGAGAAGCCTATTGAAGTCATCCTTAAATGGGATGTTATCTCTTGCTGGAGTTGTTCTATAGGGTCCCTGTATTATGAACCCTAAATTGGTCTTTTTCTCAGTAGGGAAGAACACTACTAGGTCTGTATCCCAAGACTTTGCCACATTACCCTTCTTTGTCAACTCATACGCGATCTCTACTGAAAGGCCTTTTACAGGATGATCGACTGGTTTAGAAAAAAGGAGGTATCTATCTCTATGAGTATTCATGTTATTCAAAACGATCTCACTTATGCTGTTCGAGTGACTTGCAGCAGTTCTTTTTGAAAGAATCATGATTTCGTTATCGTCGGCTGTTACATAGATTTTTTTTACATGCTTTAGAAACAGAATAGTGTGTGTGGGCATGTTTTCAAGCGACTCGTGCAACTCATCAAATGCTACAGGAGCCTCAACATCCTTCCGGTCAAAAGGAAAGATGAACAGTGTTTCATGTCCTTTGGCAGGAGTCTTATCTTCACAGCCATAAGGCCTGACGTAATGCTCTATCCTGAAGTGATCATTTCCAGAGTGGACTTCAGGATTGTTGGTGATTGCATAGACAGATTTGAAACCAATGCCAAATTTACCGATCAAGGTGAGATCTTCGGTTTTAGTGCCTTCTCCAACTCCGCAAATACCTCTGACGTCAGCTTCATTAAACAACCTGCCGTTATGTTCAAATTCCAACCTATCAGAATGTAATGAGAACTTGACTGAAGTTGCTTTTACGTCTTCAGCATTTTGAAGTAACTCATAGATAAAATGAGTACGATCTGGATATAATCTCCCCAAAAAAGCCAAGTGCCTGGTACCCTCCCCATACTCCCTGATGTTGTCAGTTCTGATCTTTTCGAAATCAATTGCCATGCCTATTCTCCCTTATTTTAAAAACTCCATGCATTACCACACTGGAAATGATGTCTGCCTTTTCCAAGGCAATATCAAGCTCTTGCATATGTCTGTTGAAATCTGCTTCGGCATTTACCAACGAAGCCTGATGCATTCTCAGGATCTTCTCTTCGGATACCTTGTCGATCTGATCTTTAATATGGGCAATCCTGGCTTTATGGGTTGTTCTAAGGCTTTCTTTTCGGAAACCAACCAGTTCAGCAATCCGGCCTTTATGTTCAGATTTGGCCTTGGTCCACAGATCATAGTGCTGTTTATCCAGATATTCCCAATGTTCAGGTGTTACAGCAGCTTCTGTTTGAAGATTCTGTGCTTTCTCCAATAGTTGTATTAGTCTTTTCCCGACACTGCTGGATGAGCATACCGTCTGCAATCGAAGATCGTTTTTCAGGCCATGCATGATCCATTGATAGATCGCAAAATCGTAGGTTCCTGGTCTTATATCATCAGAATATGTTTCGACAACAATGTAGGAACCTTCTTTATTCCTGATATACTCCGCGGCTTGCTTGATCAAGGGGTGTACAGGATTTAACAACACGACTTGCGAATCTCTCATAGCGTAGTCAGCATCGAAAGTTACATTCAGGTTTGGAACACCTCCCTTCAAATACAACTCCCACTTCCTGTTGATTTCGGATTTGGAGATCGAAAGTGACTGGTAATCCTTGAGAAGCCTGGCTCTAGCCTCTAATGATAGCCTAAGGTTTTTTGCCTCCTTCTCTCCCTGCAGAAACTCCTGGTCTTTATCCAGCCTACTCTTTAAGTAGTATTGAATCAAGTGTTCCAGCATTTTGGGCGTAAGCCAGAAGCTGCTGGCAATTTCGATATCCTTCTCAATCTGCTTTCTGGGAATCTCAACTCCGAACAGCTCATACTGCCTTTGTTCCAGCTTGGCTTCTTCTTGAAGCTCTCTGATCTGATTATCTGCCAATTGCTGGAGTAACTCCTTTCTTTGTTCGGTAGTAAGTTCCTGATTCTCTGCAATATCCTTTATTTGTTTAGTAATCTCACCCAAGATAGCTTCTGAGTCCCCCAGGGAGTTTTCAAAGATACCGATTCTCAGCAGGCATCGGTTATAGATCTCCGCGTCAATGGTTCCCGGCGTGATCATATTGAAGATGAACACCTTCTTGCTCTTTTGTCCCCTACGGTCTATCCTTCCTATCCGCTGTTCAATACGCATAGGATTCCACGGTAGGTCGTAGTTGATCATGGTATCGCAAAATTGGTAATCGAGTCCTTCACATCCAACTTCCGAGAAGAGCATGACGTCCAGACAGTCGGGATCTTCCCGTGGTAACTCAAATCTTCTTCTAAGTTCCATCCTGTCATCATCGCCAACCCCCCCGTGGATCAAACCCACCCTGATAGCCTTTGCCATCAAGTGAGTATGTATGTATCTCAGAGTATGTTTGAAACTGCTAAAGACCATGACTTTGTTATTCTTCAGCTTCTGCTTGCCGGCGATGATCTTTTCCAAGGCTGCCAACTTGGGATCATCGTCACTGAGCGAGCCACAGATATTGATCATGGCTTGAATCTGGCCCTTGATAGCATTGATGATCTGCTCGGTTGGAATGTCCTGGTCCATTTCCTCCCATTCGAGTTCGTCCAAGTGCCTGCTGAGTATATCCTTAAGAAAGGGAACCAGTCCAAATATACAACTTGCTGCCTGCCTTTTAATAGTGGACATCATGAAATTGATAGTAGTTGAACCGTGAATAGCTGATAGTATCTGCCGTTGAATCTCTAGGAGCGTGTCGTGAACCAGCGCTTGTTCAGGTGTGAAATCTACCTCAATAGTCTCCGGGGTCCTCACCGTTATCGACTCAATGTCGCGCCTCCGGGTTCTATTGATCATCGTGTTAAAAGTATGCAAGTCATCTATCTCGGAAATCATCTGAATCCTTCTTTCCTGGCTTACCTCGCCTTTCTCAAGATCCTTCAGCAGACGAGTGCAGAATGGATTATCCCTTAGCATTGCAGCTCCCCAAGATGATTGAATAGCTTCCCTTAGGGCTTCAGCTGCGTTTATCTGCCACCCCTCGTCCGCCAATCGCACATGTCTGGCTGCTGAGTTGATATACCGATTCGGACTCGACATATGCTCGAAATTCTTCTCGTTAATAATAAGGTCTGGCCTTAAAAGGTTCAAGAGCACATAAAGATCCTTATTACCTAGTTGAATCGGGGTAGCAGTCAAACAAAGCACAGCTTCCGCATTGTCGCAGAAGAACTTGACCGCCTTATAGTTGGCAGTTTTCTCGTTTCGGATATGGTGTGCCTCATCCACAATGACCAAGTCGAATTTAGGCGGGGGATCAAGGTCCAATAGGCCTGTTCTTTTCCGTCCTTGCTTTTTACCTCCATAAATCAAGTCATCATCAAATAGTGAATAGGGAACGATGGTTTTCTTATGCCTTTCAAGCCACGCACCTTCTTTGTTGTATTCATCGAGACATAAGCGTAGTTCGCCACTGTTCAATTGTGTGAAATTCTCGTCAAATCTCCTAAGTTCAGTCTGCCATTTCTTTTCTACTATCAGGGGCTTGGGGCAGATTATCAATACTGACTGGACATCTCTTCTGGCCTGTAGTTCCCGGAGTATCAAGCATGCTTCGATGGTCTTTCCGACGCCTACGCTATCTGCGATAAGCAACCTTGGCCTGTCTGATCTGATGAACTTGAGAACAGGACGGAACTGGTAAGGTATAAAGTCGATCCTGGCAGAGTTCAGCGAGTAGAGTGTGGATAGATTCGGATGCCTGATTTGTAATGAGGTGATGGCGGCGTGGAATTCCTCAATGGATATTTGTAATAGTTGAGACTGTACTACCAGCTCAAGCTGGGATTCGTAGTAGCTCTGCAACCCACCTTTCCCGAACACTGACAATCTGTTTTCCGGATCACCAGGCTGTATGGAAACGACTGCCCCCTCCATATCAGGATCTGATTTAAGGCGAACGATCTTGCCCACAGCAAATTCATAAGTAGATTCTGTTCCCATGGCCTCCTCCTCTGTTTTCCTGGCAGCATTTCCACTTTGCCTTAGCTGCTGCTTCTTTTTCATGATTTCGTCTATGAGCGACTGATGGGAATTGACCATAACCAGAAAGCGCTGTAGGGTATCCAAGTCACGGTAAACGTCATCCTCACTTATAGCCTCGCTGCCCTTATGAGCCCAACGATTTCGGATTGTCTGCATCTCTTTGAGGTAGTGCCTGTGCTCAGAATCATGCTTAAGCTGAGAAGATAGCGGATACCAGTTTTGATCCATTATCCTCAACAGAGAAGCCAGATCCAAACTAGTTAAGGACCTGGCACTTGATTCCATTCGTTCTCGTTGTTTGGGATTGAGAGAAGTAAGAACCAAATCATCCCACCAGTTATCGCTGATTTCCGGCAGCACCTGGAGCAGATAACTGCAGGTTGCTTCAGTAGTTTGTTCAAGTAGCTTGTGCATTTGTAAAGCCTCCAAAACTAGCTATTTCATACATCCCTATCGGGTGTGACTTACAAAAAAATTCATCTTGGGTCTTCATGGGTAATCAAAGTGCTTCTCGTTTGAATTAAGCCATATAAATACTGATTCTGCAACCCCGGATAGGTCGGATTTATTGTCTTTGAAAAACTGTTTCAAGCCGCCCACCATGCCGTCGCTGCTACCGTCGTTGATAACGAGTACTTCGTAAGAAAAGTCCTTCGTCTCCAGCCAGGCAAAAACGTCGTTCAGGGTGGCGGGAAGCCGGTCTATTTCGTTATAGGCGGGAATAATCACGCTGAGATGGCAGCCCGGAGCCTTGCCGTATGTGGATAGCGGGGGCAGGTGGCTGAAATTGTAATCTGCCAGTGTCCAATGCCGGATGATGATGAAATTCCAGAACATAACCATCACGGCCACTATCATTTTGCACAAAAGGTAGTTGTAACGGCTGATCCCGGCAAAGAGCTGCAGATGCTCATAAAACAGGGTCATCAATAGCAAGGTCCATAGCAAACCGGTCATGCTGGTAACGAAATATTTGATATATTGGCGGATGATCGCCGGTGAGAAATTGCGGAAGGTGTAGTATTTATTGAAGACAAAGCTGGATACATTACCGCACATAAAACCGATAATCACGGATAATTTGATCGGTATGACGAGTATCCGGTAGCTGAAGTGCAAGGCGAGCATATCGATGCCTGTAACGATGCAACCAACGATCACATATTTGATGAATTGACGCAAGGCTTTGCTATGCATCAGCGTGCGGAGTCTTTGCATTTACCTTCCTTTCGAGCTGTGTTACCTGTTTATTTGGGGGAAGGGGCAAGATTCTACCCTAATCCCGCGATAAAGAATACCTATTATTATTGACTATGAGCACTGTCAAGGGAATTTTGAAGCCACAAGCCACCTTACTATATCAGGACAGGAATTATTACGCATAGCACCGGCAAATGTTCGCTCTGGGAGATGTCTCATGCTCATTGCTGTTCTGTAGAGTCAGATCCCATAAGTAACAGGGGTATCTGTGACATATGATGCTCATTTTCTGATGTCAGATATCTATAAGCTTGGTATATCCGCTGTTCCGAGGCCGGGCCGGCATCATTTTAGCGCATCTTGCCGCGCTTCGGCCGGTATCATCCGGCTAATTGTTGCCACAATTCCACAAATCGTGATTTTATGAGTAGAAAAATCTTGACACAACATAGGGGCTCGAAATTTTTAACGCTAAGCTACAAAATAGGATCTCAAGGAGAAACGGGAATATGCTAAAATCGTCAATAGCACCGGATGGCAGGGAATATCCCCTTCCCAGCGAACAAGACAACGAACAGGAACGAAATCTTTTATTACAAATCACCAGTGAACAGCGTGCCAAAGGCAGAAAGATCGTAGCCGTGCAAGGCCTGGGTTTTGTAGGTTGTGTAATGGCATCTGTTGTGGCCGATGCCGAAGATAAAGATGGCAAGCCCATCTACTATGTGCATGGACATCAACGCGCTTCCAAACGTTCGTTTTGGAAGGTCCCGGTTATCAATACCGGAATCCCCCCCGTCAGTTCCTCCGATCCTGAAGTACCGGCGATCTTTCATCGCACTGTGGTGGAAAAGAAGAACTTCCGTGCCACCAGCGAAGACAGCGTGTACAGCATGGTGGACATTGTGGTGGTAGATATCCAGTTGGACGCTACAAAGCCGGCCTTTGGCGAAGCGGAAAAGGGATATTGCGACATCACCGCCTTCCGTGAAGGCATCCGTATGCTGGGTCAACACATCAATCCAGAATGCCTAGTTTTGGTGGAAACCACAGTACCTCCGGGAACCTGTCAGAAGGTGGTAAAACCCATTCTGGAAGAAGAATTTACCAAGCGTGGCATCGACATCAGCCAAAATCCCCCCCTGGTAGCTCACTCCTATGAGCGCGTGATGCCGGGCAGCAAATATGTATCCTCCATCCGCGATTTCTGGCGGGTGTTCTCCGGTGTGAATCAAAAGAGTATCGATCTCTGCCGAGAATTCCTGAGCAATGTGCTGAACGTGGAGAATTATCCATTGACGCAACTGGATAATACCAATGCCAGCGAATTGGCAAAAACCATGGAAAACAGCTATCGTGCCACCAATATCGCCCTCACTCTGGAATGGGCACGTTTTGCCGAGCAGATTGGGGTGGACATCTTTAAAGTTCGTGATGCCATTCGCAAACGCAAAGGCACACACGACAATCTCTTGCGTCCTTCCCTGGGTGTGGGAGGCTACTGCCTCACCAAAGATCCGGTGCTGGCAAATTGGGCCATGGGTGCCTTGTTTGGTGTGGAGGGACAGCTGTCGGTGGCGATCAACAGCGTAAATATAAACGATACCATGCCGTTGCACACCATCGAGATCATCAAGCGGGAAATGGAGGAATTGAAGAACCTGCGCATCACAGTGTTGGGTGTATCGTATCTGGAAAATGTAGGCGATACACGGCACAGCCCCTCCAAGACTCTGGTGGAATTTTTGCGGAAAGACCTTGCCCACGTGCGCGCTCACGACCCCTATGTGGAACACTGGGACGAACTGGAAGAAGTAGCGGTGGAAAAGGACCTCGCCGGCATTCTGGAAGGAAGTGAAGTAGTGATCCTTGCAGTGGGACACGATCAATATAAGAATCTGGAGCCCAAGGATCTGGTGGATATGTGCAAGACCCGTCCGCTGATCGTGGATTGCTCGAACTTCCTGGATGATGTAACGATCAATAAATACAAAGGCTTGGGATGCAAAGTACGCGGCGTAGGCAAAGGCCACATCGTGTAAGCTGCCAAAGCGGTATATATCGGGGCGAATTTGCTTTCGCCCCTTTGTTTTTCACCGGGTAAAGCAATGGATATGGATAAAGATCGCGATCTCTTTGGCACAGAGATCAAGGAGATGCTGCGGGAAAGCATTCAAAGAGTGGTAAAAGGCAGCTTTTCCAGCCACGACGATGATCCGGTATTCTATACTCGTGAAAGTTATCCCGGCAAAACCAGAATCGAAGAGCTGCCGCTGTATCCCAAGGGCATTCCTGATGTGATCCGCTCTTGGGCAAATCTGTACGCTAAGACGAATTACGCGCCTGAAGACATCCTGGTGCTGGACCTGGAAACCACGGGATTGGGGCGCAGTGGAACCCTGGCATTTATGATCGGTTTGGGCTACTATGAAGGGGATCAATTTTGGGTGGAGCAGATCTTTTTGCCGGATCCCGACGCGGAAGAGCATAGCTTTGAAAGGCTTCAGGAGCTGATGCGGGAACGCAGTCTACTCATCACATTCAATGGGAAAAGCTTTGATGTTCCGGTATTGGAGGCACGACTGCTCTATCATCAGATCTGGTTGGACATCAGAAGCATGGAACATCTGGATTTGCTGCATCTCGCCAGAAGATTGTGGAAGCGCAAGCTCCCCGGCTGCGCGCTGGAAACCATAGAATTCTACATCCTGGGACATATCCGGGATCAGGAATTGGACATCAGCGGCGGGGATGTGCCGCAGACCTATTTCAATTTCCTTAGTACCGGAGACGCGGAGAGCATACGCCGGGTATTTGTGCACAATCATCATGACATTCTGCATAGCGCCGCGCTCTTTGCTTTGATCTGCGACAGTTGCAAATACCCTCCCGAAAACGGGATGGACATCCGGGTGGATTATCACGCTCTTGCCCGGCTATATCAAAGCCAAGGAAAGGATGACACAGCCCGGCAGGTGCTGGTTGATCTGCTGGCGCGTGGAGAGGTGAATGCCGACATCGCCCATGACTTGGGCTTGATTTACAAAAAAGCCGGGGAAGCTGAAGACGCGCTGTCCGCCTTTGAAATTGCCGCAGCTTTGGAGCATGTACCAGCCCTGATAGAAGCCGCGAAGATACTGGAAAAGCAGAAAGAATTTGAGCGCGCGCTGCAATACAGCGACAGAGCTCTGGCCTTGGAACAGGGACGCTTTATGTTGAACCACAGACTGCTGGCAGATATTCAGAAGCGCCTTCAGAGATTGGATAAAAGATTGGCAAAAAGCAAGGCTCAGCCGGCAGGAAAACCGGATTAAACCCTCGCCCGGCGCCGGATGGCAGAACTTTGTGCCCTACACATCTGAGTCGAAATAGGATCGACACACAAAAGCAGTTGACACAAAATGGCCCCGGCTTTTTATGTCCTCAGAAAAAACGACATATCGGGAGTGAAAAAATGAAGACTATAGGATCGGGTTGGACTCCAACCGTCACGCTGGCAAAGCTTTTCGAAGAGCAGAACCAATTCTTTGACGCGCTTGCCACCTATGAGCTTATCGCCCAAAATGATTCTTCCCCCGCCATCCGAGAGAAGATCGAGGCCTTGCACGCCCGCATATTGAATGATCCCGCAAACCGCTATGATCCCCGTATCGAGAAGCTCTTTACTCCCGAAGAGTTGGCATATCTGAAGATATTGAGCCACCAAGGCTTTGACAACATGTTTCGCGCAGTGGAAAAGCTGAACGAAGGTATGCAGGATAGCGAGATTGTGTTTGATGAAGACGAGGTTTTGGCCGAAGAATCCGAATTGGACACCCTGGACGAGGTTTTGCGCGAGATCGAACAGCAGGCTCAGTTGAATCTCATCAACGGCTCTGAAGGCTATGCCGACCTCACTCTGAGCGATCTGTTGATAGCACTGCTATCCCGCTGGGACAAAAAGCAGCCACTCAGCGAGATCAGCTTGTCGGACATGATAAGTTTATTTGTGGATTTGCAAAGCCCACAAAAGTAAGAATGCCAAAAGAAAGCCAGAAATATAACAGCATTTGCTTGAAATGCCTCCGTAAATGCAAGCAATTGGACACGGTTAAGCTACTTTCCTGCCCAAATTTTGACCCTCGACCGGTGCAACTGGAAATCAAAGTGCCGGGCCTGGGCAAGAGCAAGGGAACGGCATGATCCGCGTAATAGCCGGAATATATAAAAAACGCAAATTGCTGTCTGTGTCGGGCAGAAGTACACGTCCCACCACGGATTACAACCGCGAAATGATCTTTGGCACATACCAGGAATTTGAGGGCAAGATAATATTGGATCTCTTTGCCGGCACCGGAGCTTTTGGACTGGAAGCACTCTCACGCGGGGCTGTGTGGGTAGATTTTGTGGAATTTGCCAATGCTGCCATCCGTACCATTCTCAGCAACATTGCTATCCTTGGCTGCGGTGACCGGTGTCACCTGTATCGCAAGCGCGTGGAAGCCTTTCTGAAGGATTGCGGGGATACTTACGACCTGATCTTTCTGGATCCGCCCTATGACAAGAACCTGATCAATCCCACTCTGCGGACCATCTTTGAACGCAAACTGCTGAAGCCCCTAGGACTGGTGATTGTGGAGCATTCTCGCTCAGAAAAGATTTCCGAAGACCTGACAGGCTACATTCAAAAACAAAAAGAAGGTAAAAGCTGCTGTTTCACCTGGCTGGCAGAAGATCCTGAAGCTATTTGATCACGATGCTTTTTTGCCGGCGATAGACCTTTGAGCCTGCATCAGACTGAGACTCCCACAGCAGCAAATACAATCCCCTCGCCACGTATGTCCCTCCGCTTTTCTTGCCATCCCAATACAAGACACCCCGATCCGCTATTTGCAGGTTTTCGGCCAGGCTTGCCACCTTGCGGCCGTTGAGATCCCAAATGCTGCAATTTACCCGATTCGAAACTGCAGGCAGATTGTAGCTGATGCTTACAAACTCTGCTTTACGGACATCAAAGGGGGATCCATATATCTTCAGGCGCTCATCATGTTCCGGGAGATCCGGTGTGGCTTGAAAATTCTGCGCGCAGGGACTGGGCAAAGCCACATGCCACGATACTTCGCCTTCTTCCTCCAGCCGCTGAAAAGACATCCCCACCGTGCCGGAGGCGAAAGACATGGAATCCAACAAAGCATATTCATCCCAGAGATACAGGCTATCGCCGGTGTTGTTGAGCGGAGTCCAGGATTGCGCCTGCAGCACAAGAGCAGAGGGGCATTGAGGGTATTCCTCCAAAAAGCTTTCGGGATCTGAACAGAGTACAAAATAGCCAGGAATATCCGGCAAAGTAAAGCTGATGCTACCTCCGGACGCATCATGGATTTGGTAGCTTGCCCTGCTGAATGATGGTGGAGCATAAAGCTCTATCCACTCCTGCTTCCCCGGCAAGGGCGCCGGGAATATCTCGTTCAAATACAGCTGCCCGGAAGATTGTCCCAATATGCTGTAGTGCAGGATGTTGTTATCCTCTTCAAGATCGTTTTGATGCATTAGCTGCAGATACATCATTTCCAGATCGTCGGGCAAGATAAAGCTGATCCGAAGGCTATCACCCAGTGCCAGAGGCGGCAGCTCTTCCTGATGAAAAGCTTGTTGATTGTGATATGCGTTGAACAATGCTCTGTAGGGGGTGGAATATGGCCCCAGATTACGGATTCCGACGCTGAAGAGACGGGGACTGCTCTCATTATCCAAATGTGGACCATAGAGCGCCAGATCTGTATAGACACGATTGGGGAGATTTGGTGTGGGATTCTGCTCAACCCTAAAATCGTCTCCACACATATTGGTATCCCAACCATCGGCAACCCGCGCCAGAGAACAGCCTTCAGGGGCATCCTCTGCAAAGCTGTATGCCACTGTAGCAAAGTCGTCTGTGATCAGATTGCTATTGGGTGTGTCGTAGATAACCGTATCGGTATATGTGCTGTCCGCGTTCACGAAGCGGATGGCATCACTGGCAGAACCCCCATTTTGAAAGCTGAGATTGGCATAAAACTGGGCGTTGTTCATGCCCGGGCCTCCGATCATCACTAAGTATCCCGGCCGCAAGAGGAAGTAGGGAAATTCAAATTGTAGAGTCCAAGATGTGCCGCAGCTGTATATTTTGGAGCCGCTGAGGTCTATGGTCTGATTACCGGGATTGTAGAGCTCGATCCACTCTTTACCGCTGTCTGCCCCTTCGGGATCGTAGCAGACCTCATTGATCACAGCTTGAGCATTCAAATAGCCTGAGATCAATAGAAATGCGGCACAAACTAGGGCAGAGATCACGCGTCCAGATTCAGTACTAGGGCTTTAATATTCCAGATCTCTTCGGCATATTCCTTGATTGCTCTGTCGCTGGAGAATTTGCCGACACGGGCGATATTGAGGATGGCCTTTTGCACCCATTCATCCCGCTCAGTATAAAGCTCGTCCACACGAGCAGAAGTGTCCACAAAGGCACGAAAATCTGCCAGATTCAGATATGGATCGCCGCCACTCATCAGGGAATCGAAGATTGGGGCAAAGATGCCCGGTTCGTTTTTGCACCAAGTATCGTCCATCAAAGAATCCACAACCCGCCTTAGCTCCGGATCGTTTTGATAGTAGCTTTGAGGATTGTAGCCGGAGCTTTTAATCTGACTTACCTGCGCGGCATTGAGCCCAAAGATGAACATATTTTCCGTGCCGATCTCCTCTGCCATTTCCACGTTCGCGCCGTCCAGCGTGCCCATGGTTAGCGCTCCGTTCAAGGCAAATTTCATGTTTCCGGTTCCGCTGGCTTCATAACCGGCGGTAGAGATCTGTTCGGAAAGATCCGCCGCGGGAATGATCTTTTCGGCCAGAGACACGCAGTAATTTGGCAGAAAAACCACCTTCAGGCGGTCTTTCACGTCCGCATCTTTGTTTATGATATCGCCCAGATTGTTAATCAGTTTTATCAAACGTTTGGCCAGAAAGTACCCGGGCGCGGCTTTGCCGGCGAAGATAACGGTGCGGGGCACGAAGTCAGCTTCAGGATCGTCTTTGATGCGGTAATAACGGGCGATAGTAGCCATCACATTGAGCAGCTGACGTTTATACTCGTGCAAGCGCTTTATCTGAACGTCGAAGATGCTGTCTGTACGCACTCTTATTCCTGTAACCCTGTAAATGTGGCGGGATAGTCGCTTTTTGTTGATCTCTTTGATTTCGAAGAAGCTATCCCGGAAATACTGGTCGTCCAGATACTCTTCCAAGCCCCGGAGCAGCTTGAGATCGCGGGTCCAGGCCGTGCCGATGTGTTCAGAGATGAGGCTGGCCAACAGCGAATTGCAGGTAAGTAACCACAAGCGCGGTGTGATTCCGTTGGTTTTGTTTTGTATCTTGCCGGGATACAAGTCTTCAAAATCTGCAAAGACTCTGGTTTTCAAGATCTCCGTGTGCAGCTGTGCCACTCCGTTCACAGCGTGAGAACCATGAATGCAGAGCTGAGCCATGCGCAGGTTCTTTTCCAGGCCTTCTTCGATGATGGAGATGTTGCGCATTCTCAGGATGTCTCCGGGATAGCGCCGGCTCACCTCTTTCATGATGAGCTCGTTGATCTGATAGATGATGGTCAAATGGCGGGGAAGCAACTGTTCAAACAGCGCTACGCTCCAGCGTTCCAGGGCTTCTGGCAGAACGGTGTGGTTTGTATAAGAAAATACCTTTTTACAGATCTGCCAAGCTTTGTCGAAGCTCATGCGTTCTTCATCGATAAAGATGCGCATCAACTCCGGAATTGCCAGAGCGGGATGAGTGTCGTTCAATTGAATGCAGATTTTGTCGGCAAATCCGGCAAAACCGTCGTGATCTTGCTTCCACTGATAAAAGATGTCCTGCAGGGTTGCCGATACGAAGAAGTATTCCTGCTTCAGCCGCAAGACCTTGCCCAGATGTACGTTATCGTTCGGATACAATACTTTGCTGATGTTTTCGCTGATGTTTTTTTGTTCTACTGCTTTCACGTAGTCGCCACTATTGAAGTATTCAAAATCAAACTCATCGGTTGCATTGGCTTCCCACAGGCGAAGGTTGTTGACATTGTCCACCTTGTAACCGGGGATGGGGACGTCCCAAGCTACTGCCATCACGTCTTCTGTATCCACCCAGGAATAGATGCGTCCCTCTCCATTGTGCTCTGTTTGTTTCACTTTTCCGCCAAAGCGTACTCGATACGTGATCTCCGGGCGCTTTATCTCCCAGGGACAGCCGTTTTTGCGCCAGTGATCCGGTACCTCTCTTTGAAAACCTTTGCGTATCTCCTGACGGAAGATGCCAAATTCGTAGCGGATACCATAACCATAGCCCGGATAGGCGGAGGTGGCCAGTGAATCCATGAAACAAGCTGCCAAACGCCCCAAACCACCATTTCCCAAGCCCATATCCGGTTCCAATTCGGCGATGTCTTCCAGAGAATAACCCATCTCTTTGAGCATATCGTAACTCTCATTGTAGAGATCCAGATTGATAAGGCTATTGCCCAAAAGCCTGCCAATGAGAAATTCCATGGAGAGGTAATAAACCTTTTTCACATCGCGTTTGCGGTATTCATATTGAGTGCGCAGCCAACGTTCGATGAGGCGGTCACGCAGGGTGAGGCCCAGGGCATAGTAGATATCCCAAGCTTCTACGGTGGTGGTATCTTTGATTAGCGAGTATTCCAAATGGTTCAAAAACCTGTTCTTTATATCACTCGTCATTCCTTCGGCATTGTCCGAAAAGAAGATCGAAGTAAAATCGTTATTGGGGATAAATCCTTCTTTCATGGTCCAAATCCTTTATCTTAGCTCTTTTTACGGTAGCTTTTGCTATAGGCAGAAGAGCGCTGATATCTGTCAAGTTCTTTGTGCCTGGCTTGGGGGAAATGGGACGAAAGCTGAATTTGAGGTTTACCGCGGGTATCTGCAATATCAGGTATCCCAGAGAGTGCTCAGAGCTTGATCCGGTGCCGGTTTAGCTCCAGAGTCTTGGGGCCGATGCCTTTTACCTGCAAGAGATCGTCCACCACGCTGAAAGGCCCGTGTTGCCGGCGATAACTGATGATGGCCTCAGCCCTGGCGGGTCCTATTCGCACAAGCGTGCAGAGCTCATCGAGCGCGGCACTATTGATGTTCACGATGTTTTCCATAGCCGGCTTTGTGGATCTGCTGCGGGAGGAAGCAGCTGAAACAGTGCTGTCTCCAAAGGCTATGAGATAAGGCATAATGCGGCGATAAGTCTTTACTCCGATACCCTTTACAGACATCAATTGCTTCACATCGATGAAAGAATGCTCATTGCGATAATCAATGATGTCCTGCGCGCGTTTTTCGCCGATACCGGGCAGGCACATCAGCTCTTCCAGAGTGGCAATACGCAGATCCAGCATCATTTCTTCATCTTCACTCAATACCGTCTCCAGACTGTCTGCCATAAGCATATTCATCTCCTCTTTGGCGGTGTAACCAAAGAGATGAAGCAAGCTTCCGGTGAGGATTAGAAAGGAAAGCAGCAAGAGGAGCTTTTGTTCTGAGGCAGTAAATGTGTAACGCAAGAAATTCATTGTTCTTTGGGCACGATAAAGACCGCTTCAGCTTCCGCGTAGACAGCGGTGGCATCGTATATACGAGCTTCGGTGAGGATGGTTCTGGTTTTGGCAGAAACCACTGTGCCGCGGAGCATTACCAGAGAATCTGAAGCCAGTGGTTTGCGAAAGATTACATTCAGCTTTGCCGTGAAAGCGATTTTGCCTTGATGAATCACCGCCTTTGCCATCACTTCATCCAAAAGAGCAGAAAGAATGCCGCCATGGATTACCTTGGGATAGCCCTCAAAAAGCTCTGAGAGCTTCAATTCGGCGTTTGCAGTGCCCTCATCGTCGTAGCTGAAATCCACTTTCATACCGATGGGGTTGTCCTTCCCGCAGACAAAGCAATTCTGATATTCTTTCTTCATTCTGCCAAAAGATGTTCGGCCCAGATGCTTAGTTTCTCTTCCAGGTCGTAAGAAAATCCTACTTGTTCCCAGGCTATGTTGCCTTGCTTGTCGATTACCACGATGTGCGGAATTGCCGTCACCTTGTATGCAGCTTCAATATCGCTGTTACCTTCCAGATATTCCATGGCAAATTCGTTTTCACGGAAATAGTCTTTAGCTTTGTTATAGTCGTTTTCAATCACATTTACGGAATATACCTTCACTCCTTCCGGCATTTCGGTTTGCACCCATTTGCTCAGCGGCGGCATTGCCAATTTGCAGGGGCCGCACCATTGCGCCCAGAAATCCAGGATCACTACCTGACCCCGAAGATCGGCAAAATTATGGATAAAGCCATTAAGATCCTTCATCTCCCAATTTGCTGCGGATATCGTGCTTCTATTTTGCAATAAATCTGCTGCCCGCCTCGGCGCGTCAGCTTCCCAGGCGCTTTTACTTTGCAAAAGAAGAGATTCCCAAGCGGGACTGCTTTTAAGAGCGGTGTTTTTTGAATAGTTTTTCATTTCCGGGTACTGCAGGGCTCCCATGGCAACCGCCTGCCGCAGATATTCCACTGCACGTTCGCTGTCATCATATTCCAGATTTGTGTCCGCCATATACAACAGAGCTTCACCGTTTTTCATCAAAGCGGGATTTTGAGATGCATAGCGTTCCAGTTCGATGAGCCCCGCGCTGTCTTTCACAAAAGCCAGCATAAAGAGAAGCCGGGACTGTTTGGCCTGTTCGCTGTCAATTTCCCTTGCGGCAATGGATGAATTTAGTAGTTTATCCATGATGCTGCCATATACTTGAGCGTTTTTGCTTTGAACGCAGAGATCGTAGATAAAATAGTAGTTGCTCTGTATGGTATTGGGATCCTTCAATTTCGCGATGTAATTCAGTGCTTTCTGAAGATCATTTTCCGCCCGGTATCTATAGGCTTGTGCCAATAGCAGATAATCATCTTCGGGAAATTCTGTGATGCCCCGATCCAGATGCCCGGTAGCTTTCGCGTAATCTAGCGTTTCAGCGTAAGCCGGATCTTGCATATCCGCGGTAAAAGCAAGCGCAACCAAGCGATATCCCCAATATAACCGGGGATGTTTTTCCAGCAGTTTGTAGCTTTCTTCTTTATTGTTTTCCAGAAGACGGATGGCCAGATAACCGTATTCAGCATTGGCGGGATTCGCTTTTGCAAGGCGTTTGTAATGTGCCAGGCAAGCTTCTCTATCGAAAGACTGCCAATAGTTTTGCAGCTCGCGATGTTCATCCACACTTTGCGCGCGGTAAAGATACTCCTGCACCAAGCTATTCTGTGCCGCATAGTCGTTCTTTAGCTCTGCGGCTCGAAGCCTGAATTCATCAAAAGAGGCTGCCCAAAGGGCTGGAGATAATATACTTATCAATATTATAACGCATAGAGCGCGTTTCATGGTTCCTCCAGAAAAGCTTCTTGCTTCAACCTATTAAGCAGCAGCAGGCTGAAGCTTGGTTTATGATTTGGTATAATCAGCTATTTCCTCACGTTCTTTATCGTAACCCTTCTTTCCCATCAAGGCAAAAGTGGCGATCTTCCCCGTCTCCACTCCCGGTTGATCCAAGGGATTAATATTCAGTAGCTTACCTGTAAATACGGTTTGAATCTCATACATCATGATGGCTGCGCCGAGATTTTCGGCGTCAATGCCGGGAAAGATCAGATTGGCATTGGGTCTGCCGGACTTGCAGAGCGCGATTTCGGTGGCCAGACGTTCGGCATTCAGCAATTCGGATAGCTTTTTGCCGCCCAGATAGCTGATGTCTTCCTGCTCCGGATGCAGGTTTGGGATTGTATAATCGTGTTCAAAATGTTCCACACTGAGGAAAGTGATTACTTTGTCGTTTGGCCCCTCGGTATAAAGCTGAATCTGCGAATGTTGATCTGTGGTGCCCAGTGCTTTCACCGGGGTTTGCCCCACGTATATCTCCCTGCCTTTCAGGTCGTAGCGCTTGCCCAGACTTTCCGCCCATAACTGGCGATACCAATCGGCAAAATCGTAAAGGGAATTGCTATAGGGCATCATTACGCTGATGTTTTTACCTTCCCGCATATACAGGAAATGCAACAGCCCGTTCAACAGGGCGGGATTGTGCATAATATCCGCGCTATCGCAGAGGTCCCTCATCTGCGCAGCACCTGCAAGCATGGCCTTAATATCCACACCTGCAAAGGCGGAAGAAAGCAATCCCACATCCGAAAGCACAGAAAAGCGCCCACCCACATTTCCGGGAACAATGAAGGACGAATAGCCCTCGCCATCGGCAATTCGGCGCAAGAAACCCTTCTCTTTGTCTGTGGTGATAATCATGCGTTTGCGGTAGTCGGAAGGAAACTTGCGTTGTAGAAGATCCAGCAAGATCATGTAGGCGCTCATTGTTTCTGCTGTTCCCCCGCTTTTGGTGATCACGTTGAACAGGGTCTTTTCCAGTGTGATCTGCCCCAAAATCTCATGTAAAAACACCGGATCCACATTGTCGTAAACCAAAACCCGGCGTTTTAGATGAGCTTCTGTTTTCAGAGCGTTGTAGATAGCTTTGTTGCCCAAAGCGCTGCCCCCGATTCCCAAAACCACCATGGTGTCAAACATGGGATCCAGTTGTTGCACAAAAGAACTGATGTGCTGAGTGCTTTGCTCCGGAAGGTCGTAGAAACCCAATGTCCCGGCTTTGTGGTCAATATTCAGTTCGGCTTTCGCGTCCTGCACTTTTTCACTGTAGTCCAGCACTCTTGATGGACGCATAGCACCGGCAAGAAACGGATTTGCCAGGAGATTGCGATGGTCAAAACGGATCATTAGTTAGCTCCCTTTTTAGAGTAGTATGGTTTCAGGGTGTGATACACCAGGTTGTCGATTTCCTGCAGTGTATTCGAAAAATCACAGTTCTCCACCAGTCGATCCAGTTCCTCGTCACAGCTTCGTACCACGCGCTTGATATCGTAGTATGAGGATGGATTCACGCTCAATTCGGTAATGCCCATACCGATCAGCAGGGGGGCATATTCTTTCAGCGATGCCATCTCGCCACATATAGAAATGCCTCTATTGTGTTTTTTGGCATTCGTGATGGTGAGCCGGATCAATTTGAGTACGGCAGGATGATGCTGGATAAAGTAGCGATTCACAATGTCGTTGTTGCGATCAACGGCCAGGGTGTATTGCACCAGATCATTGGTGCCGATGGAAAGGAAATCGCACTCCCGGGCCAGGGATTCGGAACTGATTGCCGCCGAGGGGATCTCGACCATACTGCCCACAGGGATGTCATAATCGAACTTTTCACCCTGTTCATACAGCTCGTCGGCGCAGGATTTCAATACCCGTTTGGCTTGCAAAAAGTCCTCAACATCGATAATCATAGGAAACATGATGCGGACATTGCCCAGGGCTGAGGCACGCAGTATGGCGCGTAATTGGGTACGCAGCACTTCTGGGTGGGCCAGAGAAAAGCGGATTCCTCGATTGCCCAGATAGGGGTTATCTTCTTTGGGACTGTCTATCGAATGGGCCAGTTTATCGCCGCCTAGGTCGAAGGTGCGGATGGTGAGTATCTTCGGCGCTATCTTGCGGGCCAGATTGTGGTAGATCTCATATTGTTCATCTTCCGAAGGCAGGTTGTTGCGCGAGAGAAAGAGAAATTCTGTACGAAACAAGCCCACGCCGTCCGCGTTGAGTTCTTCCACCATGTCGATTTCCGTGGGAATACCGATATTCAAAGTCATGGTAATATTGCGCTTAGACAGGGTGAAAGCGGGGTCTTCACGCAGGCTTTTCTGCTTCTGCGAGATCATCTCCTGGATTTGCAGCTTCTGAGCATAAAACTCCAGGGCCTCATCGTCCGGCTCTTGGATCACCAAGCCCAGTTCACCGTCTATAATGAGGTGATCCCCTTCGTGTATCTGCTTTCGCAGCTCAGGTATAGCGCCCACGCAGGCGATACTGAGAGCTCGGCTCAAAATGGCGGCATGCGAGGTGTAACTGCCTACTTCGCAGAGATATGCCCGCACTCCCAGTTTGTTCAGAAGGCTTACTTCGCTGGGTTGAATTTCATGAAATATGGGTATAGCCTCCGGTCCCAGCAGGGCAAAGGGATCGGATTCCAGCTTCAATATCTTGCGCAGCAGGCGATTGCGTACGTCCTTAAAATCCGCTGCCCGCTGGGAGAACATCTGGTTTTCCATACCGCTGAAAAAGTCAATCGCCTCGCCATAGGCTTCATCAATGGCCAGAGCAGCGTTTTTATATTCCTCAAGGATTTTTGCCAGTATGTTTTTACGAATCTCAGGATCCGCCAGGATGTCCAGATGAGAGCTCAGAATTTCCATTTCGTTTTTGTTCATACTGTGAGCGCCCAAATGTTCCTTGATCTCAGCGGCTGACTTCGCGCAGGCTTGCAGGTATGCTTCCTTCTCTTTCTGAATCTCGTCCAGATTTATACTGTGCAGAGGAATATCCATGCCGCGCTGGTTTATATAAACGGCAATTCCGGCTGCCAAACCCTTGGCTATGCTGTTTCCTGAGTGTTCTTTCATGATCTTACTCCCCAAAGCCGGAGCTTATCATTTCCGATATTTCTTCTATCAGATACTCTTCGTCCACTCCATCCGCGATCAGTTCCAGGGAGCTGCCGCACTCTGCTGCCAGCATCATTACACCCATAATGCTTTTACCATTTACCTTCGTACCGTCTTTTTCGATGTGAAATTCCGAACGGTATTTTGTGGCGGCGCGCACCAAAAGAGCAGAAGGACGGGCATGCAAACCCAGCTTATTCGTTACTGTCACTGTTTTTTTCATCATCTTCAATCTTCTTCTGCATGGTTTTTTTGCGGATCTCATCGTGAACTTTTCGGTTAAAATCTTCGGCGGCATCGTATCCGACACCCTTCAATATCATGTTCATGGCTGCCACTTCTACGATCACAGAAACGTTTTTCCCCGGGGATACGGGCAGGTATATGATGGGAATCTTTACCCCCAAATGCTCTGCGTAGCTGTTTGCCAACCCAATACGCTCATAATCCATATTCTCTTGCCAGGGCATCAACTCGATCTGCAGATCGATACTCTTTTGACGGCGGGTACGCTCGATGCCAAACATGCGTTCCACATTCACAAAGCCCACTCCGCGAATCTCCATGAAATGTCCGAATTCCCGCCCCGGTCGTCCATAAAGCTGATCATCCAGATAGCGCAAGGTGATAAGGTCGTCTCCCACCAAACTGTGGCCTCTGTGCACCAGATCCAGCGCGCATTCGCTTTTACCGATGCCGCTTTTACCGGTAAGCATGATGCCCAGACCAAACACATCCACCAGAGTGGCATGAATGGTCTTCTCCAGGGCAAAGAGATCTTGCAGATAGCGGGAAAGATGCTGAATCAGGTTTATCGTGGAAAGACGGCTGGAGAGCATGGCGATATTGAGGTCATTGGCCAGATACTCGATTACCGGCGGAAGAGTGAGACCTTTAGTGATGATGATGCAGGGGATATCGGTCTTAAACATATCCCTCACGCGGGCCACGAGATCATCTTCTTTCAAAGATTGCAGATAGCGTACTTCGGTTTCACCAAAAACCTGAATTCTCTCTGCCGAAAACACTTCCAGATAGCCCGCCAGAGCCAGGCCGGGACGGTTTACATGGGGCGAATTTACTTTTTTGGCAAGGGTTTCCGGCTCGGTTACCAGAGAAAGAGCCAGATCTTTCTTCTTGGCGTCAAAAAATTCTCGGACAGTGATTTCCTTCATATAATCCTTTCTCCTCCGTGCCCCCTTCGGGTTCGCCGAAAGGGGCCAAAGGAATTTCTTTCGCGGCGGGGCAATATACCCACCACTGTTATAGCTTTAGGGCTCAAAGAGTTTGTAGTTCTCGCTGTCCCTTTTTACCAATACATTGATGCGGTCGGTCTCGATATTTCTGAAGATGAAGAAATCTTCCTTGCTTGCTTCCATTTTGTCCATCGCTTCCTGTATTTCCATCGGTTCGGTAATCACTCGCTTGGTTTTGATGGTTTTGCGGGCGTGGTCTTTATTGTTTACCCGGATATCCGAAGCACGGGAAAAATCGGTAAATTGCTCCTTTAGAGCTCGTTTCTGGTGATCCGTAACGCGGTCTTTCAGTTTCTTTATCTGAGCTTCCATTTTATCCAAAGCGGTATCGATGGAAAGATACATATCCATCTCCTCCGCGGTAGCCTGCAATCCGAATTTACCGGCATGCAGAGATAGTTCGCAGAGATTGCGGCTATTCTCCAAAGCCAGCGTGACGTGGATGGTGATAATCTGATCGAAGTATTTTTTCAGCTTCAAACACGAGCTTTCCACGTAGTCCCGAATCGCCTTTGTCAGTTCAAAACGGCGTGCTGTAATCGTAATTTGCATGTTGATCCTCCTGTTAAATTTTGTGAATAGAGAGTTCGCGCAGATCTTCCACGGACTCCATAATTGCCTCAGAAAGTGTGGGATGGGCAAATACGATATCCTCAATGGATTCTGCGGTCATATGAGCCGAGATCATGATGGCGCCCTGAGCGATCAGTTCCGCGGCTGCGGGACCCATGATGTGCATACCCACCAGTTCGCCTGTATCTTTGCGGGCGATGGTCTTTACAAAGCCTTGGGTTGCAGACATTGCCATGGCTTTCCCGTTAGCGGTAAAGGGGAATTTCCCGGTGATGATCTCGCCATATTTCTCTTTCGCTTCGGCTTCGTTGTAGCCAACTGAGCCAATTTCCGGATAGCTAAAGGTGCAGCGTGGAATATTAATGTATTCCAGGCTTCTTTTGGGAGCAGCAGTCCCTTTCAGCAGATGTGCGATGTGTTCCACAGCCAGCAGGCCCTGTTTGCTGGCGGTATGTGCCAGTTGAAGCTTGGCCGTTACATCGCCGATGGCATAGATTCCTGCTTCGGATGTGCGCATCATATCATCGATCGATATAGCTCCTTTATCTGTTCTAAGTTCAAAATCTGTACATTTAATATCAAATGAAGGTAACCTGCCCACGGAAAGCAATACCTTCCGGGCGCGCAATTCATTATCGCCACTAAGCTTGAGGAGCATCTCCTGCCCATCCTTGACGATGCTTTGCACCGCAGTGTTGATCAATACCTTGATGCCGCTTTTCTTCAGAGCAGGAGCCAGACGCTTGGATATCTCTTCGTCTTCCAGCGCCACCAGACGCGGCAAAAACTCCACTATGCTCACTTTCACCCCAAAGGCAGCATAAATACAGGCAAATTCGCAACCGATAACTCCTCCGCCAACAATCGCAAGGCTTTCAGGCAGACTGTCCATCTGCAAGATTCCGGTGGAACTCATGATGTCCCGCTCGTCGATGCTGATGCCGGGCAAGCTCTTGGCAGTGCTGCCGGTGGCGATGATCACGTACTGAGCTTTATAGCTTTTATCATCGTCAGTTTTTATTGCATAGCCGTCACTCAGCTTGCTGATTTCGTTCACTTTGGCAGTGTGAAGGGCAATCTTGCGTTTTCGATACAAAAATTCGATGCCTCCCACCAGTTGTTCCACTATCTTATTCTTGCGTTCAAAGACCTTCGCATAATCGATATTCAACTCACTTGAGGGCAAGCCAAAGCTTTCCGCTTCATTCATTTCACGATAGAGTTCTGCGCTTTTCACCAGCGCTTTGGTGGGGATGCAGCCCCGGTTCAGGCAAACCCCGCCCAGGCGTTCTTTTTCGATTACCAAGCAGGATATGCCATATTGAGACAAGCGAATGGCAGATTCATAGCCACCTGGCCCACCGCCGATTACAATAACTTTATACTCTTCCAAAACAACCTCTATTTTTTCCTTAATCTGCTATTTAAGATGCCCATCTCATCACGGTATTTGGCGATGATGCGGCGCGAGATATTCAGTCCTTCGGATTTCAAGATATCCACCAGTTCCCTATCCGACAGCGGTTTACTTTTGTTCTCGCCTTCCACCAGGCGAATGATGCAATTCTTCACTTTGTGCCTGGAGATGCTTTCATAGTTGTCGTCCCGTCCTGCCGTGGAGGTAAAGAAATCCTTGAATGCGTAGATTCCGTATGGAGTCTCGGCATATTTATGCTTTACCACCCGGCTGATGGTAGATTCGCTTTTCCCCACATCCTGTGCTATCGCGCTGTAAGTGAGCGGCTGCATCACGCCACTGCCCTTATAGAAAAAGTCATGCTGATGTTTGATAATGGAAAGCGACACCTGCTCCAGGGTTCGCATCCTCATATAGATGGATTTGATCAGGAACTTCGCGCTGTTTATCCGCTCTCGCACATAGGAGGTAGTCGCCTTGTCAAAATAGCCCCGGTTGATCATCTTGCGATAGCGCGGACTGATGATGATGTTTGGAGTGATGTGATCGTTAATAATCACCACATATTCCCCATCTATCAGCTTCAGAGTAACATCCGGATACACATAAGCCGCGTTATTGCGCATGATCCTGAGCCCAGGCTTGGGGTCCAGCTTGGATATCTGATCCCGATATGCCATGATGGTGTCTTCAGACACGTTGAAAAAAGACGCTATCTTCTGATAGCGGCGATGAATAAGGTTTTCAAAATGAGATGTGACCATGCCCAGAATGATGGGATTCTCGCGCTGTTGCTGGTTCAGTTGAGCCACCAGACATTCCGTGATGTCTCGCGCGGAGATCCCCTTGGGGCTTAGATGCAACACGATCTGGTGCAGTTCTTCCGCCCGGCGCGCGCTCACTTTGTAGCGGCCCGCAGCCAGTGTCAGCGAAAAATCTTTGGGCAAAAAACCATAAGAATCACAGCTATCCACTACTTCGGTGATGAAATCCACCTCATGTTCCGGTAGATTAAGGGGATAGAGCTGCTCCAGATATTTCTCCTTAGCATCGTCCTCATAGCGAATCATAGAGTCACTATGCTCTGTCTCACCCTCGCTGCGGTATCCCTCGCTACCGCTATGGTATTCATTCCATTGATCCAGAATATCGGTCAATTGCCGGGCTTCCGCCACCGCCGCAGACACTTCGTCCGGAGCATCCACATCCTCCAGGGCTGTGTTTGTTTCCGGGGGAGCCTGCTCATAATCGCTATCGATCAAGTCCTCTTCATCTTTCTCATCTCTCAATTCCAGCAGGGGATTGCCTTCCAGCTCTTGTTTGATGTAACTTTCCAGCTCCAATATAGGCAATGCGAGCATTTTAAGGGATTGTAACATCTTGGGCTTGAGGGCGAGCTCCTGCTTTTGTTTCAGAGATAAATGTTGATTCATCGTGCTCATAGTCGTTGCTCAAAAGGGCTCATTGTGAACCTTTCTCCCAGATACAGTCGTTTTGCTTCTTCATCGTTGATCAACTCCATCGATGATCCCGAAACGATGATTTTTCCTTCGTAGATAATATAAGCACGGTTCACGATTTTCAAAGTCTCAATTACATTATGGTCAGTTATCATCACCCCGATGTTTTTGGTTCTCAGCTTTTCGATGATATCCTGAATATCGGCCACTGCGATGGGATCAACTCCCGCAAAAGGCTCGTCCATAAAGATGAACGCGGGATTTGTGACCAAGGCTCTGGTGATCTCCAATTTGCGCCGTTCTCCTCCCGAAAGAGTGTAGGCCTTCTGCCTGGCCAGTTTGCTGAGGTTCAGCTCTCCCAAAGCTTCTTCCAGACGCTGTTTCCGCTCCTTTCGAGATAGCTTGAGGGTTTCCAATATCGCCATCACATTGTCTTCCACACTCAGCTTCGCAAATATCGAGGGTGCCTGAGCCAGATAGCCCATCCCCATCCGGGCACGTTTGTACATTGCTTTGTGGGTGATGTCGATGTCGTTTAGCAACACTTTGCCCCCATTGGGCTTTGCCAGACCGATAATCATATAAAATGTGGTGGTTTTCCCGGCGCCATTGGGCCCCAATATGCCCACAACCTCACCCTGCTTAATTTCCAGACTGAGATCGTTCACCACGGTTCGTTTGCCGTATATCTTCACGAGATTCTGAGCTTTTATCGTATTCAGTTCCATGGTGATAATCTAAGTGGAGAGGGGAATCGTGTCAAGAATCATTCTTGAATCTGTAGCTTCCCCGAATATTGCCCCCCATGTCCATTAGTCTTAGCTTGTTGTCTTCATCAAACTTAGCTCTCAGCCTGTCCCCCTCCGCGGCGTTGATAAAAAAATCCTGCTTTTCGCTTTCTTCCTGCAGAAAGTAATATGATACCTGGGCATCGGCACTGAAATCCAAAATCCTGCCATCAAAAAAGTTCAACACAATGTCGCGCGCTCGCACCCAATTTTCCCGGGGCATATTCTCTTCGGCGCTAAAGTGCACCAGACAGGAATCCACCAAAACCACGCGCCTCAGCTCCTGTTCTGTGAAATAGAGCTGAAACTCGGTGGCTTCCGCTGTGGCAAAGTTGTTTTGAAACTTCGGTTCACCCAGAAATACCGCCTTTTCTTCCTCCGAAAAATATATCAGAAAGTCGCTGGTGGCATGATAATCCCGGCTGTCTGTGCGTACATTGAAGGTGGCAATCAGTTTGCCTTCCCCTTCATAAAATTCCATCTTATCCGCTTTGATAGTGAGAGTATCTTCCACTCCTGCCACCACTTCCGGTTCTTCGATCAGAAAAGCGTAGCCATTGGGCCGGTCCCAAAATCCATAACCGCATCGGGCATTGGCATTTTCCTTTTGATCGTAAGCTTTTACGCGGCTCCACACGGTGAAGGTATCTTTGCCCTGATCGTAGATGGCATGATCCCCCTGCATCCAACGTACAAAGCCGTCCTTCGTACGCTGGTTAAGCTTCACCCTGCCCCCCATATTCAAGACTTGCGGGATGCGATAATAGGCCAGAGAATCCGCCACCAGATGCAGCGAATCGTTTTGCACAATCACATTACCGCTCAACCGCGCGATCTTCTGAGTGTCAAGGATCAACGCCCGATCGCTTTGAAACTCTGTATCGCCGTAAAAGAAATGTACATTACCGTTCAAATCCAGTATCTGCGCCGTTTGCTGATTGCTCATATACATCCGGTCGGCATGGATCAGCCTGAATTTTTGTCGATCAGCTTCCTGGGCTCCCAAACAGAGCAGCCACAGCAACAGACTACCAATCCATAAAATCTTCTTCATCAAAATAGCCTTCCGCTGTCACTGTATTCATTTCCGCGAAACTAAGCTTCGTATTTGTGCGCAGGTTCTCTCCTCTCAGGACGTCGCCCATCCGCGTTAGCGTGAGCCGGGTGGGAACCATTATCTCGTCCACATTGCGATCCCAAAACATCTTTTGGGTCTTAATGTCGCCATCCTTGGTCTTAAAACTCACGTTGCCATTGGCAAATACCACATTCCGGGCATCATCCACAATCGTGGTATCTGCCATTATCACAGAGCTCACCTGCCCTTCCTTGTCGTAGGATGTAAGGGTCACCTGGTAGCCATACATCATTCTGCGATCGGTAAAACGCTCCATGCTTTTTGCTTCTATGATGTAATCCAGGCGCTCATCACGATATTCCACCATCCTCACACCCTCGGAATGTTCATCCGCCACACCCTGTTCCAGCACTGGCGTATCCTGATTCAGACTGTCTGCAGAGCAAGAACTTAGCAGCAGAATTGGGATCAGCAGCCAAAGGCCCCGGATCATACCTTGCAACCTACACTTTCCAGATAAGCCGTTATCGCTCGCTCATACAGCCCTTTTTTGTGCAAGATAAGATTGATCAATTCTCTTACTGCACCTTCGCCTCCCCGGTGTTCGGTTACCATATCTGCCACCTTTTGCACTTCCGGCCAGGCATTGGCAGGAACCACACCCAAAGCCGCTCTGCGCAGACAGGGAATATCGTTCCAATCGTCGCCCATAAAGATCACGTTGTCAAAAGATAAGCCCAGCTCTTCCAAAAGCTTGTTCACACATTCCAGTTTGTTGTCAATTCCCTGATACAAAAGCTCAATTTTAAGGTCTTTACAGCGCCGCAGCAGGGCTTCAGACGATCTTCCGCTTACAACTGCCACTTTGGTGTTGATACTGCGCATCAGCATCACACCCATCCCGTCCGCAGCATGGAACTGCTTGATGTCCTGACCGTCGTTGCCATAGATAATCTTACCATTGGTCAAAACGCCGTCACAATCAAGTATCAGGAGCTTTATCTCCGCCCAAGGAACCGGGCGCTTATTTGGCCGCATCAAAGCGTTCACAATAGTCTCTCCTTATCTCTCACAGACGCAGACGCAATCCCGCAGCAACTCTTCCATGCCATCCAGGGGCAGCATTGTGGATGCGTCGCTAAGGCCTTTGGCAGGATCGGGATGACATTCTATAAAGAGTCCGTCCACTTGTCTGGTTGCCAATGCCGCCCTGGCCATCATCGGTGCAAATTCCGGATTCCCCCCGCTGCTCTTACCGCTGGAAGGCCGTTGCAAAGAATGCGTAAGGTCGTAGATCACCGGATAATCAAACTTTTTCATGATGGCAAAAGCTCGGAAATCCACTACCAGATTGTGATAGCCAAAGCTGCTGCCACGTTCGGTAAGCAAGATCTTCCCATTCCCGGTTTCGCTGGCCTTTCGTGCGGCTGCTTCCATATCCTCCGGAGCCATAAACTGTCCTTTTTTTATGTTCACTATCCTGCCGGACAGCGCCGCCGCCCGGATCAGATCGGTCTGTCGGCTCAGAAAAGCCGGAATCTGCAGGATGTCACACACTTCAGCCGCGGCTTCCACTTCGCATACTTCATGCACATCGCTCAGTATGGGCAGATCATATTCGCGCCCGATTGTCTGCAGCATTTTTAGCCCTGCATCCATGCCGGGACCGCTGTAGGAATCCCCGCTGCTGCGGTTCGCCTTTTTGTATGAAGACTTGAATATCAGCGGAAGATTCAGTTTGAAACAGAGCCCTTTCAGGTGTTCCGCGCATTGGCGCATCACGCTTTCGCTTTCAATCACACAGGGCCCCGCGATCACAAAGAAAGGCCGGGCTGTTTTGATGCTATCATAAAGGGACATCTATCTTCCTAATTCAATATTTTGATCTTTTCCCAAGTGCAATCTTTGGTATTCATGCCAAAGTGACCGTAGCTGGCCGTGGGTTCAAAGATCGGCTTGCGCAAAGCAAGGTAATTGATTATTCCCAATACTGTCAAGTCAAATTCCTTCAGGATCTTCGCTTCGATCTCATGCTCCGGGATCTTGCTGCTGCCAAAGGTTTCCACCATCACACTGTTTGGTGCCGCGTCGCCGATCACGAAACTGAATTGGATCAGGCATTCGTCTGCCAATCCACTGCCCACCACGCTTTTGGCAATGTGCCGAGCCATATATGCCGCGCTACGATCCACTTTCGTGGCGTCCTTACCGCTGAAGGCACCGCCACCATGCTGAGCCCAGCCACCGTAGGTATCCACGATGATCTTGCGCCCGGTCAGCCCGGTATCCGCGGCGGGACCGCCATCGTGCCAGCGTCCCAGGGGATTGATGAGTATCTTCAGATTATCCGCGTTGAAGCGAACTTCTTCTTCCATTTTCCTAATCGTGGGATACACCACTTTTTCTACAATCGCCTGTTTCAATTCCTCAAATTCCAGTTCACAAATGGCCTGATGATGAGTGGATATCACCAAAGTCTCCAATGACTTTGGCTTACGGCCTTCAAAGCGAAAACTCACCTGACTCTTGGCATCCGGCAATAAACAGGGAATGCTGCCGTCTCTACGAGCTTTGGCAAGATCTATCAATAGCTGATGCGCCACCTCGATGGGTATCGGCATCATGGATTTCGTCTGATTGCAGGCATAACCAAACATCAGACCCTGGTCCCCCGCACCCTCATTTCGCGCCAGATCTCCTTCCTGTTCATGCAAGAGATTAATGATCTCACATTTATCATCAAAACCCTTGTCCGCATAGGTGTAGCCTATGTTGCGGATCACTTCCCGCACGATTGGTTCCACATCGATGATCCCCCCGGAATTGATCTCTCCGGAAAGTATCACCTTATCCTTTGTACACAGCGTTTCGCAGGCAACTCTGCTAAGCGGTTCCTGCCTCAGATAAGCATCCAGAATAGCGTCCGATATCCGGTCGCAAACTTTGTCCGGATGACCCTCGGATACAGATTCGGAAGTGAATATATAACCGCTTTGTCCGGATGGCTTGGCATGTAATGCTGTCATCTATTTTCTCCTTTTTGTTCTCATAATCCGATATCTTCCCTCTCCGCCCAAAAAAAACCGGCTACTAAAGCCGGCAAAAAAGGAGCCGCACTTTAGCACATTTTTTCGCGGAGCAAAGGGCAAATTACCGCGTTCTTATGGTATTGAAGCTCTTAGCTTCACGGATTTTAACAAAAAGCGGCTTGCACGCGATGTCCTGCGGACAGCGGACAAACCGCATAAAGTGGTACATCTTCGGGGACTCGAACCCCGGACCCACTGATTAAGAGTCAGTTGCTCTACCAGCTGAGCTAAAGATGCACATTGTAAAAGTCAGCAAATTAGAACCTCGCTTTGTGTCAAGAAAATTCAATCTGATCTGCAGTGAAACCGGGACAGATTCTCATCACAAAGCTAAGCTGACGAGCTAACGCAATAAAGGGTATTGAGCCTCCCCGGGATGATGTAAATTTGAGGGGGCATGCTGGGCTGGCAAGTTCACGAGATCTCCGGAAATCTTTGTTTGTACGGGCGCTCGCCTGAAGCGCCCTTTTTCAAAGAGAGCATCGCATACATAGGCGGTACAGCGACCGCCTGTACAATCCCATAGGCGGTTCGGCGACCGCCTGTACAAAGCCTTGTCCTGCAATCTTGCAGACTTAAATACCTTAAAAACTATATAGCCAATTTTCATAATATCCTTCCGCCCAAGCGGTAAGTATATGATTTGAGCATTGTAATTAACTGTCAAGAAATATTGGCTTCGTTTTGTTTCCCCAAGGAAGAACGGATAATCTTTTCATGCCCACAACCGGCACCACCATACCCTTTTTATCACTGAATTCGATATAAAGAGTCAGCGAAATCTGCAAATAGCGATCAATGGACGTATATAGATAAGTAGATGAGAAAACAGAATATCCGAAAAGCACTTGCAGATTTCGGTGAGCGGATTTGCAATTTTCGCTGACTCTTTATAGTGACTCTTCATAACGGGCTTGCAAATAAGCCCGCTTTACCTTGTTGATTGAACCCGATTCAAGATTTATCTTGACGTAAAACGCGAATTGAATAACGTTCACCATCAAATCTCAAAGACCCGAATATTATGATCTTTAAAGGAGATTAATTATGAAGCAAATTCGCAATATCACGCTTCTGATGTGTATGGCACTTATCGCCGGGCAGCTTTTTGCCGGCGGCTTTGCCCTCACCGGAGTTGGCTCCAGAGCTACTTCCATGGGCGGTGCTTTCCGTGGTTTGAGTGACGATGCCAGTGCAATGTATTGGAACCCTGCCGGCTTGGGCTTTATGAATGAAAATTCCGTCTCATTGGGCGGCACTTTCATTATGCCATCCGCCAAATGGGATCCCAGCGGTACTTACATTGATACCATTCCCGGATTTTCCGCAAAAGAATATGAAGCCAAGAAAAGGTTGGTTGCCTTTCCGAATGCCTTCCTCACCATGACCAAAAATTCCCGCTTGAAATATGGTTTGGGCGTTTATGTGCCCTACGGCTTGGGAACCACATGGGATGCTTACGAGCTTCCCGGGGCGCCCTATGTATATGAGAATGGTGCCAGCTTCCCCGAAGAAGAAATGATGAGCAGCATTGCCGTGATCGACGTGCATCCCACTGTGGCATATCATCTTTTGCCAAATCTCTCCCTGGGACTGGGCGTGAGCGCGATGTATGGCACTATCGACATCACTCAGCTCAAGTTCCCTGCAGGATCAAATGTAGCCCCCATGAGCATCGATCTTTCCGGTAGCGGGATTGGTCTTGGCGCAAACATGGGCGTGATATTCAAACCCACCGAGTGCATGTCCATCGGGCTTTCTGGCAAATTGCCGTCCTCAATCGACATGGAAGGCGATATCAGTATGCACCTCTGGGCTCCGGCAAATCCTTATGGAACTCCTGCCATGAAGCTGGGTGGAACATCCGATATCGACGCCACACTGGATCTTCCCGCAGATATCGGCATCGGCATTGCCTATACGAAGTTTGATAATCTGACCCTGACCATGGACTATGCCTACACCATGTGGGAAAGCCTGGACAAGGTGAAGGTAAAATTCAAAGATCCCATCGAGATTGCCCATCCGGACACCGAAGTGCCGCCTAATCCTTACACCGAAGTGCCGCTGGTGTTTGATTGGGAAAACACTCATCGTGTAAGCCTTGGCGCTGAGTATCAGATGGGTATGAACAAACTTCGCACCGGCTTTTTCTACGATCAGACTCCGATCCCGGAAGAGACCCAATTGCCCACCCTGTCCGACATAAGCGACAAATTTAGCGCCAATCTCGGTTGGGGCAGAGAATTTGGCAATATCGGCATCGAAGCCAATGCCCAATGGGTGATGTTCACAGAGCGCGAATTGAAGGATTCCGACAGCTCCACAAACAATATGCCCGGTAAATACAATTCAAATTCCATCAGCGGAAATATAGGCCTTACTTACAAGTTCTAACACATTCTGTGTGATGCTGAAAAGGCTGCCTCAGATGATGGGGCAGCCTGTTTTTTGGTGTAACTGTTATCTGATGGACGGCTGGGCCGCTGTGGCAGACGAGCCACTATTTCAAGTTAAAATATGCTGTCAAAGTTACGCTGATGCTCTTTTTGCGGGTGCTGGTATTGTAGATGCCATAGTCCGATACATCGGTGGAGTATGGCTCTGTGATCTGGAATACACCGGCTCGGGCTTCACGCATCTTGCCCAGTCCGGTCTCCGCCGAACCTGATATCTCCCGGGCTCTGGCCATGGCATCGGCAGTGGCTGCAGCCAAAAGCTCCTGCTTCAGCTCCGGCAATTTGCTGTACAGATATTCCAGACGGCTGTTTTGCAGCACCATGCCACGATCCGCGATAAAATCCGGATTGAGGGCAAGATCTTCCACTTTGTCCAGTTTGTCCGAGAGGATAAAAATCTCTTGGTTCAAATTGTAACCGGTCATGGATCCATAGTTATCATAACGGGGATAGCTGCTTACCGGTTGCACACTGATCTCCTCTGCGGCGATGCCCTGTTCGATAAGGTATTCCCGGAAAGCAACGATATCCCGGTTCATGTTCTTGTAGCCAATGTTGAGCTCGCCATTTCCCACGCTTTTTTGCAGCGAGACATTCCATTTCACCAAGTCAGAATCAAAGAGCTTGCTGGAGTATCCCACCACCCGCAGGCTGGTTTCGGCTTTGCGGCTCTGCCAGAAGAATACGCTAAAGATGCTGATACCTACTATGAAGGCTATCCCAAGCAAGGCATAGGTGTTTTTGGATTCTTTCATCCAGATCAGGATCCCGATGATCGCAAGAACTGCGATAAGTACTACGAAATAAGGCATTTATTACCTCCAGGTATTATTTATGTCTACAAGAGACCCCACCGGCGCCGGAAAAAGAGTTCCAGACCAAAGGTAAGGATAAATAACGCAATGATATACCACTGTTTATAGATATTGTACTCTCGTTTCAATATCTCTTCCTCGATGCGCAAAGGCAGAGGCTCGTGGCTGCCCACCGCTTCGATGCTGATTAATTTTCCCCTGCTTTCCCCGCTCAGATAGTTCAATAGCGGCAGATTAAAATCAAAATCCCGGTCTTCCACCGAGATCGGGGAGATAGCGAAATTTCCCTTGCTACTCTTATCATTCTCGGCTTCGCGGATCTCGAAGCGATAGTTCCCCACCTCATTCAGCTCGCTTTCATAGCGATATTCATCGCCGGAACGAGTCATAAAATCTTGTTCCAATAGCTTGCCCTCGGCATTATATATGCTTATTCTGGGATTATTGTCCAGATCACGACTGCGAATATCGTCTTCCGCCCGCAGTCTCAACACCACTTCTTCACCCTGCATATAGCTGCTTTTATAGATGGCGCTGTAGCTCCCCAAAGCTTTATTGCTCAGCCAGGTAAGGATGTTTACCACCATCTTTTGATAGGCAGAACTGTCGCTCTGCATCTGCCAGCGCCAGAGATTCAAAAAGCTGAAGGCCAGCGCGCGTGATTTTCCCCGCATCTTGATGGCGATAGCGGGGGATTTTTGGGGATTATTCATCACGCCCAAAAGTTCGCTGCCCGGGGCGAGATTGCAGTAATAGTAGTCCAGAGGAGGCAGTTTTGCTTGATCCAAGCCCAATTGAGACAGCATGGGATACATCTCAGCTGCCGCATTGAGCTGCACAAAACCTTGATAGGGGCTTAAGACATTAGATCTGGATAGCGGCAGGTAGTCTGCCATCTCTGCCAGCGCCAGGCCTTGATACAGCAAGCCGGCACCACGATCCAGAGCGCTCTCGATATAGCGGCGCAAAGGCTGTTCCAAACGCAGATTGCCGTTGTTCAAAATCACAATCACTGCCGGGCGCTCATTTTCCGAAAGCTTTGCCATCTCCTCACCCCGATAGGCTATTCCGTTTCGTACCTGATAGGAAGCGCTTTGCCAGCGGGAATTGGTCGCGATGGCGTCCAGAACAAATTTGTTGTCCCAACCTGGTGCGTCGCTGAAGACCACGATCGCTTCTTTCTCTGCCAAAACCTCTATCGCGCCAGGATATACGTTGTTTCCCAAACGCTGCTCCTGATCCAGAGGCTCCAATTCCACCCGGTAGTTGTAGAAACCCAGACCGGGAAATCGATACACAAATTCCACGATCTCTTCGTTATTGGCCACGAGGTTCAGCTTTTGGCTGCCGATGCGGTTTTGTTCCAGGTAGAGATGCGCCTGAGCGGGACCGCTGTAATCGCTGGCCAGCACTTTGGCACGAATCACGGTACTTTCATTGCGATAGGCATAAGGATTTGCTTGCAGCTCCCGGATCGCGAGATCTCCGTTTGTGTATTGGGCGGTGTCGGCAAGCGCATAGATAGGAATGCTGAGGCGGGTGACGATGCCAAAATCTTCGTCTCGCAGCCAACCGTCCGAGGCCAAAAGTATCGCCTGCATATCGCTGAGATCTTCCTTCTTGCCGATCTGCGCCAAACTTTTACTGATCAGGCTATTGTCTCTCTCGGCGTCTATACCGTCGGCAAAAGTGTATTCATGTATCTCATAGCCGGCTTCCCGATACTTTTGCAGCAAGTCTTTCAGAGGCTTTGCCAGTGCGTCGGTCTTGCTTTGCCCTTCCCGCGGGATATCCATGGACAGGCTTTCGTCTTTCAGCACCAGGATCTGCGGCGCATTGTTACGTTTATTGATGAAATGCAAGACCGGACTGAGCAGGATTATCAACAATATATACAATGCGACAAAGCGCAGAGCAAACAGCAGGATCATCCGCCCCCTACTGAGCCGGGGCCGGGCCCGATAGTACAGTAGAGCGGCAATCAGCACTGCCAGAATCGCCGCAAAGACAAAAGCCATCAGAATCCGATCTTGGTGGCTATACCAAAGGATATACCCTTGGAATTGTAGCCGGGAATGAGGCTGTCGAAACTCTGAACAGCGAGGTTAAATTCACCCGTCTTCACTTTCAATCCGATACCGTAGGATACCTTCAGCGGATTCTTGCTGTTTGGCAGCGAGATGCCCAAAGATATCGGCAACACAGGCATCGGCATCAGAGACGCACCCAAAGACAGGCGTCCCACCTTGCTGCTCACCGTGCTTTCTGTAAAGCCTTGCACCCAATCGGCAGAAAGATTGAAATGCCGGTGTTTATACATTGTGGCAAGGCGCAATTCTGTGCCCAACCGAGTGCTGAAAGAATCCGTGTCTTCTTCGTAATTGTCGTAGTCAAAGAGATCTTCTTCTAGGTCAGTTACAAACACGCTGTCCGCAGTGGCATAGAAGCGATGGTTTTTGGACTCCACACCCCATTTGATAAAGCCGGCGATGTTGTCCACGGTCAATCCCGCATCCAGCCAGGGCGTGACTTCGCTGAAAAGACCGAGCATACCCTTGAATCCGGCGCCGATTTTTCCGGTGCGCAGCAGCAATTCGGAATCCAGGTTGGCTCCCACATCGCTGTTGTTCTCAAAGCTGAGCTTAAACTCCCGGGTCTCCATAAAATAGGCTCCGGTCAGCAAGCTGGCAGATGCTCCGGCTTTGATCTGGGGCCAATCTTCCGGGATAAAGGGAATCTTGAGATCACCAATGCCATAGGTGATATCCACATAGGAGATTGCCGAAGCATTGTTTGAACTCATGTTGAACAGATATTCATCTTCGGTATTGCCATATAGAGCCAGGCGCATGAAGTCTTCGGACAATTGTCCTTTGCCATTCACATGAGCGGAGGCAGACAGAGCCGTATTGCCCATCGTGATGCCAAACAGGCTTACATTGACATCCATGCCAAAAGCCAGAGATCCGTCCACATCTTTCAGGAGGCGCTCTTTATCGTCCGCGTCCAGACTGTCGCGAGTCACAAAGAAATTGTAGGTATCCAGATCCAGAGCGTTATTTGTAAGCTGAATGCCGGAATTCAATGTGGGTAACCAGATATCCGTGGGGCCGTTCGCGGTTAGCAGAGCAGGATTCCAATAGTTGGCCTCCACACCGCCGGCGCGCAGCATATAGCTATCCGCAAAAAATAGTGATTTGGCCGAAGGAACGGCAAACAAAGACATACCAAGGCTTACCAGCAAGAGGCAGACAAGAATCTTTTTCATCTTACAACTCCCCTTCGTCTATTCTCAGCTTGCCCAGCAACATACTCTTCAGAGCGATGTAATCCCCGGTTCCCGCAGTGATATTCACCCAATCACCGCTTTCTTCGAACGTGAATTCCCAGATCATGAATAGGGTTTCAGCGGTAAAAAGATCCAATTCAGCTTTATTCAGGGCGAGTCCGCTGATCTCTTGCCAATCGGGATCGGTCTCGGCGGATTCGATGTGGATTTCTTTGTAGAAGCCATAGGAATCCGGATTCTGAGGATCGATCTGGGCAGAGTGGCCAAAATATGCCCGGGCATAAAGTCCAATGGGGATTTTGTTCATTACTTCCATATCCAGAGATACCGATTGCATATTCCCGGCTATCTTATCCCGGTTATCCGCGCTGATATTGATCTGCTGAGCCTCTTTCATCAAGATGGGCTGTTCGTGCAGCATAAATCGGAAAGGCAGATCTATAGTGTAATCCGCGTTCAGGTAATCCGTATTGCGAATGCTGCCGTATCCCGATGCCGTATCGATCCTCACCATTGCATCCACGATCTCCACATGTTCCGGCATCAGTTGAATAAGATCTCTGATGCCATCTTCGATGATCAGCTGGGTGTGGCCGGGACCGTCCGCATTCGCGGCATTCACGATGTAGTTGTTACCGTTATTATCCTTGATCGGGATCCTTGTAGGAGCAGTGAGGCTATCCACTCTGGCCTCAAAGAAACCAATGAATTCGCAACTGAAGCCCATCCGGTTGAACATGTCGATTTGCAGCTTTGCCCCGTCCAGTGTGATGGCCTCATCCAGGTTGTAAGGATATTCTATATCGATCTGAGCCGCAGAGCTTTGCATGCTCATTTCCAGGTTCTGCATCCTGCCCTGGAACATCGAGAAGCTAAGGGTCTCATTCAATTGAAAATCCATCGTGCCCAGCGGTGTGAAATCCGGCAGGGAGGAGGAGCTAACAAAGCTTAAGGTCAATTCATCCAGAGAGTTGCTATCGTTGATCTGTCCAAAAGTGTAGCCTGCCAGATTGATCGCTTGCCATCCTTCTGTGCCTTCGTAGCTTATCCGTAAAGGATTGCCGGTGGCATCTTTGATCTCGGCGATGGTCAGGCTTATCTCCTCTGTCTGCGTCACCATATCTCTAAATCGGTAGCGGATGCTACCGGTTTCGATCTCTCCAAAACTTAGGTCGGCATTGTCTTGACCGTCTTCAAAGGGAATAGCCTGGCTTTCGGATATCCCGGAAAGCAGGGGGAATTGCGCGTCGATCGCGGGACGCATATCGATATTCCCAACCGTGGGCGTCTCCACTTCTCCGGAACTGGTGAGATACAGCATATCGCCATAGTCTTCATGTTCCTGGATGATGATATTCACACTGTCTGCAAGGTCAGACACATAGTAAAAGTCATTCACCAAGGGTATTTTAATATCGATGTCCCAAACCGGCAGAGAAGGTTTTTCCACCGAGCAGGCACCCAATAGCAACAAGATGCTAATAATTATTGCCAGATACGCTTTCATTGCCATTCCTTCACCGGAGCTTTATAGTCCGGTAATATATAGATTAAAGAGTTTATATTCAGTATTCATTATTGGTCCGGCTCCCCGGATCCATGTGCTTTCAGAAGCTGTATTTCTTTGGGATAAAGATGTTCCCCCCGCTTTGGATCGCGCTTGATCTCCCGCCGCAGCAGCTCTTGCTTTACCAATTCACCAAAAGCGGGATGATATGGCCCCGCCACCACCTCTGCCATGTCCAGATTGGAGGGCAGGCCATACTTGATGATGCGGATGGAGCTTGGAGCACACAATTCCGCGTAATCGGCACAGATCATCACTGCTTCCCGGAGGGATAGAGGCAGATAGTCTCCCCGCTCATAAAGCCGCGCCAACTTTGTGCCTTTGATCACTACCGTGGGATACAAGCGCAAAAGATCGGGCTTGGTTTCCAGCAGCATTCGCTGATTTTTTTGCAAACTGGCAGCACTGCTTTGAGGCAGACCCGGCATCAGTTGCACACCCATTGTGAAACCCGCTTCCCGCACCGCCACAGCAGCGGCATATGCCAGCTCCGCTTGGTAATTGCGCCCGGATGCCTTTAGCACTTCATCACAAAAATCCTGAATACCCAGCTCGATTACCCGCACCCGATACCGCCATAGCCGGGACAGAGTGTCGGCGTCTATATACAAAGGGTGTGTGCTCACTCGCAGGCTGTCACCTTCATCCAGCAGACGGCTGATCCGCAAAAGGATATCTTCCTGGAGGCCCAAAGGAAGAGCAGTGAAAGTACCGCCATAAAAGGCCACTTGCTTCCGGGTGCCGGTGTTGCGCCGGATAAAAGCCGTCACTTCCCCTTCCGCCTTCTCCAGGTCAAAAGTCCCCGCCCCGCTGATCTTGCGCTGATCGCAATATACACAGGTTCCGGGACATCCCTGCATCGGGATGAAAAGGGGATATATAAGGCTCTTATCCGGCTGTTTCACTCAATCTTCTTTTCTTAACTTCATGGGACGTGCGATGTATTTGGTGTGCAACAATTTTTTGGCTATGTCGCTGTTGGGCGCGCCCAGGTATTCTTTATAGAGGTTTTGGATGGACACATTATTGTGGCTCTCTCTGCGTTCGGAATGTTCGTCTTCTTTGTAGAGTCCCTTGGCGCGAGCCATACGCACCCGGTTTGTACTGCGATAGGGCTGACCCCCGCCGCCAACACAACCGCCCGTGCATGCCATCACTTCCACAAAATGGTAAGGAGGCTCTTTGCCTGCCATTTTGGCTTCGCGGATCTCGTTCATCAATTTGCTCACATTACCCAATCCGGAGGCTACTCCGATGCGGATCTCTGTGCCCAGCAGATTGATTTTTCCTTTTTTGATCCCCTTGGCTCCACGCACAAAATCGATCTTGGGATCGGGCAGCTCTTCTCCGGTAGCCAGATAGTATGCCGTGCGCAAAGCGGCTTCCATCACACCCCCGGTTGCGCCAAAGATGGTTCCCGCTCCGCTGTATTCACCCAGAGGATTATCCGCTTCGCCTTCTTCCAGACGCGCCAGATCTATTCCCCGGGTTTTCAGCATACGTGCCAATTCGCGGGTAGTGATGGTGAGATCCACATCCTTGAGTCCGCTGGCATACATATCTTCCATCCGCTCAATCTCATATTTCTTTGCCGTGCAAGGCATCACGGAAACCAGGAAGATATTGTCCGGATCGATGCCCATCTTCTGAGCCCAATAGGTCTTCACCATCGTTCCCACCATCTGATGCGGGCTTTTGGAAGAGGAGAATTGGGGAATGAGATCGCTGTGAAATTTCTCCAGATAATCTACCCAGGAGGGGCAACAGGTGGTGATCAAGGGGAATTTCTCCGGATGTTCTTTGAAGAGATGCACAAATTCGCTGGCTTCTTCCATGATGGTGAGATCAGCGCCGAAATTTGTGTCAAACACATATTTAAAGCCCAGTTCGCGCAGGGCAGTGTACATCTTCCCTTTCACATTGGTGCCGGGTTTATAACCGAATTCTTCGCCCAAAGCCACGCGCACAGCCGGAGCTTCCTGCGCCACCAGTACCAGATCGGGATTGTCCAGCGCTGCCCACAAAGGATCGCTGTCGTCACACTCATAGATAGCCGCCACCGGGCAATAAGCGCTGCATTGACCGCATTTTACGCATTCACTGGTTTCCAATGGCCGCTCAAAAGTGGGGCCCACATAGGTCTCAAATCCCCGATCGCTACTCTGCAAAGCGTGAACATCCTGAATCTCGTTGCACACATAGGTACAGCGTCCGCAATTGATGCAATATGATGGATCCAGAGTGATCGAAGGCGAGGATTCGTCACGTCCCTTATATTTTCTTTTCACTTTTTTCAGATGCATGTGACGGATCGCCAATTCTTGCGCCAAATCCTGCAATTCGCAACGCCCGTTTTTGATGCATTCGGGGCAGTTATTGGGATGATTGGACAGGATGATCTCCACCGCTTCTCGCCTCAGATCCAAAAGCTTTTTGCCGGTAGTCTTGATCTGCATTCCTTCTTCGCAAGGTGTGGAACAGGCCCGAACAGCGCGGCCGTTGATTTCTACCATACACACTCCGCAATTACCGAATGCGGGCAGATCCTCATGATAGCATAGATGGGGAACCGGGTATCCGGCCTTTGTGCAAGCATGCAATACCTTTGTGTTTTTTAACACCTTGGTGGCCTTGCCGTTTACAAATACTGTGATCATATACTCTCCCTATGGGCTGATTTCTTTGCGGAATCCATATTGTTCAGCTATCATAAAAGTGTCAAGTGAATAGCTTGTACAGCTACTCACAGTAGTGCCAAACCCAAAATATAAACCGTCACCCAAAGCTTCAAATCGTCCTCAATGGATAAATGGGGAAAAGTGCTTATATGGTGAAGAGATAGATAAGACTATCTTTGGAAATTTGCTTGCTCGGTTTTCGACCTTTTTGCGCGTGTTTGAATCACCGATTATTACAAATTGAGCCGATTTCGGACTATTTATGGACTTTGGGGTTTCGCTCTGAATTTAACGAATTAAAAAAGCCGCAAAGAAATAACAATACTCCAAATCGATGGGAGTGTGGAGTTCAAAGAGCCTTTCCATGCTTCGAACTGACCACTTGTTATGGGGCTCTTTGGACTTCATGAGATCCTTATTGCTGTTTGCCAAGCCGGCTGACCCGTGTCTTGCCCTGAAGATTAAGCTGTGCCGAAGGCGATATTCAGGCGTTATCATCGCGTGAACACTCGATTATAACGGGATGATATCCGGATCGGCACCCCTTTAACCATAGAGCGAGCCCCGCCCGGCAGAAACCTTGGTATAAAGAGTCACTGAAATCTGCAAATAGCGATCAATGGACAAAATAGATAAGTCGAAGAGACAAAAGAATATCCGAAGAGCATTTGCAGAAGACCAATGGACATTGTTTTAGTAAATTTCCCTGTTTTGATCACCAAAACCTGCAAATCTGGCACTATTTTGTCCAAGTGGTTGTCACTATACTTAGCTTCAAATCAGGTTATAAATTCCCGTAATGATATATGCAATATACCAATATGGATTTCGAAAGGTAGTTTTTAGGGTATTGGAAGTGTATATGTTTTGGCATTTGCAATTTTCAGTGATCCAATTTGCAATTATCGGTGACCTTTTTAACCCAGCGGGACGACATTTTAGATAGCCCTCACGCCCCAAAAACTCCGAAAGAGTGCCGTAGGCACGACATTTTAGATAGCAAGCTCAACAAATTGGTTGACTCCTCATTCCCGGGTCATAAACTTTGTTCTCAAATGCGTTTCAGGAGAATGAAGATGGCCAATACCTACACACAACTCTATATTCATTATGTATTTGCAACTCAAAAACGCTTGCGATTGTTCCACGACTATGCCCAAAAGGAACTCTATGATTATTCTGCCGGCTTGACCAGGGATTTAAACTGCTTTTTTCAATGCATTGGAGGCATGGAGGATCACATCCATCTTTTAGTGGGACTGCATCCGACTCTATCTGTGTCAGATTTTGCTCAGAGATTCAAGGCCAACACCAGCAGGTTCATAAACGAGAAAGGCTGGGTAATCGGCAAATTCAATTGGCAGAATGGTTTTGGCGCGTTTTCCGTATCCCAAAGCGGGCTGGAACAGGTGAGAGATTATATCGCCAAACAAGAAGAACATCACGGAAACAAGCGGTTTATCGCCGAATATGAAGCTCTTTTGGGCAAGTACAGAGTCAAATACGATGAGAAATATTTGTTTGCGGAACCGGAGGATTAGAGGCTATCTGAAATGGCGTGCCTACGGCACTCTTTCGGAGTTTTCGGGGCGTGAGGGCACCATGCTATCTGAAATGTCGTCCCGCTGGGACTCAATGTGGCGCGGTGTGTGTTGTTTGGCTATCTGAAATGGCGTGCCTACGGCACTCTTTCGGAGTTTTCGGGGCGTGAGGGCACCATGCTATCTGAAATGTCGTCCCGCTGGGACTCAATGTGGCGCGGTGTGTGTTGTTTGGCTATCTGAAATGGCGTGCCTACGGCACTCTTTCGGAGTTTTCGGGGCGTGAGGGCACCATGCTATCTGAAATGTCGTCCCGCTGGGACTCAATGTGGCGCGGTGTGTGTTGTTTGGCTATCTGAAATGGCGTGCCTACGGCACTCTGGGCCTGGGCATGAGAGGCATGACGCTATCTGAGATAAGCTTACTATGGAACTCAGTTGGTGAACAGAGTGCCTTCACCCATCATCCCTCAATAGTTCTGGGGCGCTTATAATCCAGCTTTACCTTCAATACCCCATTATACCTATCGACGAAGTTAGATCGCCCTGTCATTTGGAAAATCGCGTTGTACATCGTGTTCAAACGAGTTACACAATCAGCATTACTCTTAGCTAAGATATCCTTGAGCTTCATCGCATTACCCTTTCATATAAAGAGTCACTGAAATCTGCAAATAGCGATCAATGGACAAAATAGATAAGTCGAAGAGACAAAAGAATATCCGAAGAGCATTTGCAGAAGACCAATGGACATTGTTTTAGTAAATTTCCCTGTTTTGATCACCAAAACCTGCAAATCTGGCACTATTTTGTCCAAGTGGTTGTCACTATACTTAGCTTCAAATCAGGTTATAAATTCCCGTAATGATATATGCAATATACCAATATGGATTTCGAAAGGTAGTTTTTAGGGTATTGGAAGTGTATATGTTTTGGCATTTGCAATTTTCAGTGATCCAATTTGCAATTATCGGTGACCTTTTTAACTTGGGAAGCTTTTTCCGACCTGCAATAATTTGTATGACACAGGATGTCTTTCGTTAAATTCCACTTGACAGATATAGCATATCTAATTAGTATGTATTTTAGAATAAAGCTTGGCTTTAAATTATTTACAGGAGAATGACATGGCGCTGAATACCAAGACCGAATATGCCTTGCGGGCTTTGATTGAGATCCACGAACAGGGGTATGTATCGGCCCAAAAGATCTGTGAAGCCCAGAAGCTACCCAAGAAATATATCGAGCACCTGATGGCTTTGCTCAAATCCGCCGGTTTGGTAAATAGCAGTCCCGGCAGTTTGGGCGGATACGCTTTGGCCAAAAAACCAAATGAAATCAGCTTTGCGGATATCCTCAGCGCGGTGGAAGACGAAAGTTTCAACACAGCTTGCGTGGACACCAGCGGCAGGCATTGTCTGGGCGAAGCTTGCACTTTGTCGCCATTTTTCAGTGAACTCGAAAATAAACTACAGCAGGTTTTCAGATCCTACACTCTGAAGGATATCATGAAAATCTGGCAAAGGAAAGATAAATGAAACCCGGTTCAATCTATTTGGACAACTGTGTGAGCAGCCCTATGGCTCCGGAAGTTCTAGACGCGATGCTGCCCTATTTCAGTGAAAAGTTTTGGTTCCCCGGCAGCTTTATCAGCACAGGAGAAAGCACCAATGACGCTTTGGCGGGCTTTAGCCAGATTGTGGCAAAATCCATGGGTGCCACTCCCGAGGAGATTCATTTTACTTCCGGCGGGACCTTGGCAAACAATATCGCCATCAAAGGCCTGGCAGCCTCTCTGAAGCGTGGTCATGTGATTGTGAGTGTGGTGGATTATCCCGATTTACTCACCAATGCTGCCTGGCTGGAAAAGCAAGGCTTTGAAGTAAGCTATCTGAGCGCGGACAGCAAGGCACGCATAGATTTGGATCAATTGAAAGCAGAGCTACGCCCTGATACAGTGTTGTTTATGACTACGGCTGTGAATCACGTGGTGGGCACCATCCAACCCTTAAAAGAGATACACGACATCTTGGCCGGCGCGGGTCACAAGATCTATTTTCATGTGGATGCCGGGCAAGCCTACGGCAAAATGCCCTTGGATGTGAATGACTATGGCATAGACACCATGAGTGTGAGTGCCCACAAGATTCACGGACCTCAAGGCATTGGCGCGCTGTATCTGCGCAAGGGCACAAAGCTGGGGCAAATTATTCACGGAGTAAAGCGGGTGGACGGCTTGCAAACCGGTGGTCTGTCGATCGCACTGATCGCGGGATTTGCCAAGGCGGTGGAGCTGGGCTTTGCCGACCTGGATGGCAGCATCAAGCAGCTTCGTGAGCTTTCGGATTACCTGCTGGCCCGCCTCAAAGAAAAGATAGAATACATCGAATTGAACGGCGCTGAAGGCATGGGCAGAGCACCGCACAACATCAATATCTCCATCGATTACATTGAAGGTGAGGCCATCACGATGATGCTGGACATGCATGGCATCACGGTTGCCACCGGATCAGCCTGCGCTTCTCAAGGCCTGAAGGCAAACTATGTGCTGATGGCAATCGGCAAAAACCATGTGCAATCGCATGGATCGATGAAGTTTACAATCAATCGTTACAACACAAAGGCAGAACTCGATTTTGCGGTGGAAAAACTCGCGGAGATCACCGCAGAATTGCGTAAGCGCAGCCCACTTTACAACGCTTTTAAGAAACAGGAGACATAAATGCAATATTCACAGAAAGTACTGGATCACTTCATGCACCCGCACAACGTGGGTAAGATGGAAAATGCCGATGCCACAGCCACAGAAGGGAGTCCCTCCTGCGGGGATCAGGTAACGGTATATCTGAAGGTAAATGAAGACAGCAAGGTAATCGAAGACGTCAGTTTTCTCTCCTACGGCTGCGCCTCCAATATCGCCACCGCCTCCATCATCACTGATCTGGCCAAAGGCAAAAGTCTGGATGAGGCAAAACAGATTACCTGGCGTGATGCCATGGAAGCGCTTGACGGTCTGCCCCCGGTGAAAGTTCACTGCTCTGTATTGGCAGCGGATACTCTGCAAACGGCGATCTCGAACTATGAGATAGCTCACGGCTTGAAGGAAGTGCCAAACTTCAGCAAAGATACGATCCTGGAAGAGCTGAAAAAGATCATTTATCCACAGGTAGGCGAAGATATCGTGAGCCTGAAAATGGTAAAATATGTGGGCTTTAGCAATGGTGAGGTATTGATAGACCTGAACATGATGAGCTTTGATAACTGGCGGGACAACGTTGCCGAGGAGATCCATGAACATCTGGAGAAGTATCCCGAGGTAAAAAAGATTCAAATCAATTTCCCCTGATGAGATGTCACATACATAGACAGCGGCGCGTTCTGATGGATGCGCCGTTTTTTTGTCCCAAAGCTTTACCCAAAATAGACAATAAAGGCTTTTGGGGGCTTCAACTTTGCCGGGGAGATGAAAATATCTTGCCAAATTGTATCACCTTTGGGAAACTGGCATCAGACGATAAAGAAATGAGGTAGCGGAATTGATTTTATATTACAAGATTGCCGGACAGCGCTTTGTGCCCGCGCTCAATTGGGACGACTCATTTTGGGTGCATCTGGAAAATCCGGACACAGAAGAAGTGAATGCTGTTCTGAGTAAATACGAGCTCCCCGAAGACTTTATCACAGACCTACAGGATGCCGATGAGAATTCGCGCATGGAATATGATGAGGGAGCCATGCTCATCATCCTGCGCGTACCGCTGTATTATCGTCATCGCTCAGCCAGTGTCAGCTTTGCCACGGCTCCATTGGGCATCATCGTGGTACAGAACCAGGTAATCACGGTATCTTTTTACGAAAATGAGATTCTGACCCAGTACCTTGATGGCAAGCACAAAGCTTTTAACATCACACAACAGAGCTTTATTCTGGCCATCAATCTACGCACCGCCATCTACTATCTGAAGTTTTTGAAAGAGATTTACCGTCGTACAACCAACATCGAAAACGAATTGCATCAATCCATGCGCAATAAAGAGCTTATCCGCCTCTTGCGCATGGAAAAATCTTTGGTCTATTTCAATACCTCTTTGAAAAGCAACGAGATTATCTTGGAGCGTATGCAGCGATCGCGCTGGCTGCAGGAAGATCCCGAAGCAGAAGACCTCATCGAAGATGTGATCATCGAAAACAAGCAGGCCATCGAAATGGCAAACATCCACAGTAGCATCTTGAGCGGCATGATGGACGCCTTTGCCTCGATCATCTCAAACAACCTGAATGTAGTGATGAAGTTCCTTACTTCCATCACCATCATACTGGCCCTGCCCACCCTGATCGCCAGCATATATGGCATGAACCTGAGACTACCGCTGCAGCAGCATCCCCATTCTTTTTTCATCGTGATGGGACTGGCAGTAACGCTCTCGGTGCTTTTGGTCTTTATCTTCATCCGCAAAAAGTATTTTTAGGAGCATAGTATGTATTTACTGAATGTAAGTGATCACTTTTCTGCCGCACACCGTTTGTGCGGATATCAGGGAGCCTGTTCAAACCTGCACGGTCACAACTGGAAAGTGCGGGTGGGAATAGAATGCAGTACACTGGATGAAATAGGAATGGCGCTGGATTACAGCATCATCAAGAGTATCCTGAAAAGCATCCTGGATCAGTTTGATCACGAATATCTGAACGATCTGCCCCTATTGCAAGGGCAAAATCCCACTTCCGAAAATCTGGCCCGCATCATCTATATTGAAATGGAAAAGGGCCTGGCAGACTATGACGCCGGCATCAAAGAAGTGGAAATCTACGAATCCGAACGCAGCAGTGTGATCTATAGCAATGCTTAGAATAATCGATTCATACTACGTGAAAAGTGCTGTAGAGCCGGCTGATTACCCCGCCTCCGCCTATCCCGAATTTGCTTTTGCCGGACGCAGCAATGTGGGAAAATCCTCTCTGATAAACCTGCTTACAAATCATCATGGACTGGCCAAAACCTCCGGAACACCGGGAAAAACCCGGCTCTTAAATTTCTTTTTGACCCGCTACAAGATAGACGACAATGAAGAATCAGGCTTTTTGCAGCTGACCGATCTGCCGGGATACGGCTTTGCCGAGGTAAGCCAGAGAGAGCAGGAAAAGTGGCGCCGCATGGTGAACAGATACTTTGAACAACGCAGCCAATTGAAAGCCCTGTTTGTGCTGGTGGACATTCGCCATCGCGCGGATAAAAAGGACATCATGATGCTGGATATGCTGCGCATCCGCAAGATCGACCATTGCGTGATCGCCACCAAAGCGGACAAGATCCCAAAGACGAAGCAAAAGAAGCTGCTGGCGGACCTCAGTAAAGGACTGGGACTGCAAGATGTGCCCATCTATGCCGTCTCTTCCCTGAACAATACCGGAATCTCGCAGCTGACGGACTTTTTGCAGAGCAGATTGTAGCCCGGCCAATGCACGAACACTTCGATATCATTGTGATCGGAGCCGGACACGCCGGCATCGAAGCAGCCTTGGCAGCAGCGCGCAGAGGTGCCAATACAGCTTTGTTTACTATCAAATTGGAAGCCATCGGTCGCATGAGCTGCAATCCTTCCATCGGAGGCCCGGCAAAGGGGCATCTGGCCAGAGAAATTGACGCTTTGGGTGGAGAGATGGCACGCGTTGCCGATCTCAGTGGAATTCATTTTCGTATGTTAAACCGCAGCAAAGGCCCCGCCGTGTGGGCACCCCGAGCGCAAAACGATCGCAGCCGCTATTCTCTCTTGATGCGAGAAGCCGTGGAAAGCTGTGCCAATCTGCAAGTCATCGAAGCCAATATCGCGGCGTTAACGGTGGAAGCCGGAATCTTGCAAGGCTGCGTAAGCGAGATCGGCAGAAATTATTTTGCCCCCAAAGTGATCATCGCTTCGGGCACCTTTTTGGCCGGACGCATCCACATCGGCAATAAAAGCTTCAAAGGCGGGCGCAGCGGTGAGCCGTCCTCCGACGAGCTGTCACACTCTTTGGCGGAATTGGGCTTGAAAGTGTTGCGATTCAAAACCGGAACCCCACCCAGAGTAGACCTCAACAGTCTGGACTACAGCGCCTTGGAAACTCAGCCCGGAGATGCCGATCCCAGCGGCTTTTCCTATTACCGAAACATCCCTTTGCAAAACCTGGCAAATTGCTATCTGACCCGCACCACTGCCGAAACACACCGCATCATCCGCGAACATTTACATGAATCCGCCCTCTATGGGGGCATGATCCGGGGCATCGGACCCCGCTATTGCCCCTCGATCGAGGATAAGATAGTGAAATTCCCTCAGCGTGATAGCCACCATGTCTTCATCGAACCTGAAGGCATGGGAACCGTGGAAGGCTACGTGAACGGCATCTCCACCAGCCTGCCTTCCGAGGTGCAGGAACGCATCGTGCACAGCATTCCCGGCCTGGAAAAAGCCAGGATCATGCGCTATGCCTATGCCATCGAGTATGACTATGTGGATCCTTCCGAGATCTATCCATCTTTGGAATGCAAAGGGCTGAAAGGTTTGTATCTTGCGGGACAGATCAACGGTACCAGCGGATATGAAGAAGCCGCCGCACAAGGCTTGATGGCGGGGATAAACGCCAGTCTGGCGCTGGAAGGCAAGCAACCCATTGTCCTCTCACGCAGTCAGGCATACATCGGTGTGTTGATCGACGATCTGGTGAGCTGCGGCACAAACGAGCCCTACCGCATGTTCACCTCACGCGCGGAATATCGGCTCCTGTTAAGACAGGACAATGCGGATGAGCGCCTGATGCCGATCGGTTATCAGCTTGGTCTGGTCTCCGAGAGCCGTTGGCAAGCCTTTCAAAGCATGCTTTCCATCAAAGAACGCGAAACGAGGTATTTGCATAATAACAACAGCACAATGCATGCCGATCTGAAAGAGCCGGGCAAACTTTCCTTGCTGCTGAAGCGACCGGAGCTGCATCTGGAAGATCTCGTGCGCTATGGCTATACAATTCCGGAAGATTTTGGTCCGGACATCCGCCGGAGAGTGGAACTGGAGATCAAATATTCCGGTTATCTGGACCGGATGCACGAGGAACTGGCCCGGCATCAAAAGGCAGAAAACTATCGCATCCCCGAAGATATCGATTATCATAAGATACAGAGCCTGGCGTGGGAAGCACGGGAAAAGCTTGCCCGCATCAAGCCTCTCAACATCGCTCAGGCTATGCGCATCCCCGGTGTAAATTACACCGACACATCAGCTCTGTTGATCTGGCTGAAAAAGCACTACAACAAGGCGGAGGACCTTAACAAATAGACCTCTGCCGGGGAGATGAGAGATGATATGCTATGCAGTGATTCCCGCCCGCTATGCCTCCAGTCGCTTTCCCGGAAAGCCGCTGGCTGTACTGGCCGGCAAACCAATGATTCAGCATGTATGGGAAAGAGTGATCCGCTCACAACTATTCGACGACGTAATAATCGCCACCGACGATCTGAAGATATCCTCTGTGGCACAAAACTTTGGTGCCGTGGTGATGCTTACCGACAGCAGCCTGCCCAGCGGAACCGATCGAGTGGCGGCTGTAGCGGAGTATCTGGAGGAAGACAGCGTGATCGTGAATGTGCAGGGAGATGAACCTCTGATCAGCCCTGAGGCCTTGAAAGCCCTGCTGGAAGCCTTTGATGATGAAGAAGTGATGATCGCCAGCCTGATGACGCCCTTTGACAGTGAAACAGATATCCTCAATCCAAATATGGTGAAAGTGGTGACAGACAGCAAACAAAACGCCATCTACTTTTCCCGCAGCCCCATCCCCTACAATCGGGATAACAGTACGGATTGCCGGTATTTTCGCCATATCGGAATCTATGGCTTTCGCTATGCGGCTCTGACACACTTTGTAGATCTGCCCATCGGTAAACTGGAAGCCATAGAGAAACTGGAACAACTGCGCGCCCTGGAACACGGAATCCCCATCCGCATGGTCAACACGGATTACCGGGGCATCGGCATCGACACGCCGGAAGATCTGGAAAAAGTATCCCAAACTATTGCCAAAGGAAGCATTAAATGAAGCTTAAGCTCGTATTCACCATTCTATTCGGATTGCTGCTGTCAGCCTGCGCCCAAAACCTGAGAATCCTGCATACCAATGACAGTCACGCTGCCTATGAACCCGCCTCCAACGGACAAGGCGGATATTTAGCCTTGGAATATCACCTGGATGAAGCCCGCAGTGAACGTAGAAATTCTTTGTGGCTGGACGCCGGAGACATGCAAACGGGATCGATAATCTCATCCTTGGAATACGATGGCCTAAAGGGCGGGGCAGTGCTGGAAGTATTTGAACGCCTGGAACTTGACGCAGCCACCTTTGGCAACCACGAATTCGATGTATCCGAAGCTCATGCCAGGGCTTTGACCCAACGCGCCGCTTTCCCATTTCTGAGCGCAAACATCCTCAATCCCGACGGCAGCAGCTTTGGCAGAGCGCCATACCAAATCTTTCGCAAAGGCAATACCAAAGTGGCAGTAATAGGCCTCACCATAGACAGCCTTCCCGAGAGAGTGAAGCCGGAAAACGTGGCAAAGCTGAGCATCCTGCCCTACACAGATGCCATCGATAGAGTGCTGGATGAAGCGGATGCCGCTAGCGATCTGGTGGTAATCCTCAGTCACAACGGCTGGGAAGCGGACAGCCTGCTCGCTACTCAACTGGACGAACGCGTGGATATGATCATCGGCGGCCATTCACACTTGGCATTTCCGGTGGCAAAGGAAATCAATGGCATCTATATCCTATCATCCGGCAGTCACTTACAGTATCTTGGACAGGCCGATCTGCGGATCAAGCAAGATCGCATCGCCTCCTTTGACAACCGCCTGATCCCCCTCACTCAAGCGCCTGCCGATTATCACAGCAAACTGGCGCCCTTTTTGGAGGAGAGCATTGGAGAGCTGGAACGAAAGCTGAACAAAGTGGTCGGCATCTTGCCGGAAGCCTTTGAATCCGACAAGTTTCGCGTAACCACATCCATATTGTGGGCAGCTCAAGCCATGGTTTGGGAATACCCCACGGCCGACCTCGCCATGGTAAATAACGGTGGTTTTCGCCGTAATCTGCCTGAAGGCGAAGTAACACTGCGTGATTTGCATGAATACATACCCTTTGGCAATACCATCGTCTTTTTCTCCTGCTACGGCCGCGATCTCATGACCGCTCAGGCCAGGAATCTGGAGATAATGGAAACGAAACCCTACGACATCATGACAGTAAGTGAAGCCTCATGGCTGGTCGATTCCGCCGAAGATTTCCTCATCGGAAATAATCCTCTGCAACTTGATAAAATCTATCGTGTTGTAAGCCACGACTACATACTCAGCCAGTGGGATAAATATCTGGGATTCAAACCTTTTGATGTGGAGGAGCAGGGCGATCTCTTTTTGGACGCCATCATCAATCAGATACAAAAGCAATTTGGCCCCCGCGAGAGCGGCGATTAACTTATGGTTCCGTAAGCCCTAAGTTCGCGTATGCTATAGACTTCTTCAGCGATGCCGTCTCTGTCAGCGATATTTGCGGATAGCGATAGCGCAGGAGGCTGAATGCCATCACCAGACGGTGATCGTATTGCGTATCCAGTTGCACTGCCAGCAAGTCCTTGTCTGCGATGGGGTATATCTTTAGAAAGTCATCTCCATACTCGTATTTTACTCCGATCCGGTCCAGAGCCCGCCTGATCCCCAAGACCCGATTACTCTCTTTGCGAGCCAGCCGGGCGATCCCGGTCACTACAGTTTGTCCCTCACAAAACAGTGCCAAAATGCTTAAGATCGGCATCAGATCGGGAGCATCCTTCAGATCCAGCCGCTGCGAGATAAGTCTGCCCGGTGTTATGGTGCAAATATCGTCCGACCAGTGCACATTGGCCCCCATATCGGCAAGGATATCGAAGATCATCATATCGGCCTGGGTGTAGGCGGGATCAAGAGCCAGGCTTATCTGAATACCTTGTGGCCTTAGCGCTCCCAATGCCGCGTAATACGCTGCGGTAGAGGCATCTGAATCTACCCTGAAGTGTTCCGGAATACAAAGCTTTCCCCGCGATATACGCAGATAATCCCCCCTCTTGCAGATTTTTGCCCCAAAGCTCCTCAAGATCTGAATGCTAAGCTTTAGATAGGGCAGGGAAACCTGAGCGGGACCGTAGGGCAGCAGCAATTCCTCTTGCATAAATGGCGCGGCGAGGATCAGGGAACTGTGATACTGGCTGCTGATGCTGCCATCAATTTGGGTTTTACCCCCGCTTAAACGGCAAGAGCGAAGGCGTATGAGCTTGTCCTCAATACCGAAAACCGCTCCCATGGCTTCCAGGGCTGTCTGCAAGGGAGCATATCCCCTTTTGCACAGAATTTCTGAAAGCTCGATAGTAGCCCGGGCGCCTTTCAGATTTGCCGCCAGCGAGAGCCACAATCTGAAAGCTGTGGCAGATTCCTGAAACCGGTAGCGATGTGAACTGGCTTCGTGCTTGACGATGCTGAAGCGGAAATGCATGCCATCTTCTTTTGCCTCTGTTTCGTAGCCATATTCTTTCAGCGCTGCTTCCATCTCCAGAACGTCGGCGCAGGGATTGTAGTTTTGCAGGGTGATATCTGCCTTAGAATGCGCCGAAAGCACCATCACTCGCTGCAATATGGATTTTGATCCCGGTATATTGGGAAACATCGCCATCTCCAGTTTGATATTTTTTATTCTTCGGTTCCGGCTTCTTCGGAAGAAAGCCGCTTCAAAACCTTCTCAAGGAAAGGTTTGCATTATCCCGGACCAGCCTGTAGCTGTCAAGTATCTTGTAAGCATAGCCAAGGGATGCGGGGCTGAATATTCAGCTGAATGCCGGTGATACAGTTTGTCAGGCTTCAAGCACCATAACTCCCTGCTGTGCACGTATGGAAGCGCAGGATAAGCCATTTTGCCCTACTATTTTGGGTTTGCATGATCCCTGCCGGATGCATCGCCCGGCATAAGTGAGGGGCAGGCTGTATGCGGCGAAAACCGGGTAAGGATCAGATTTGTTTGCCTGAAGAGATTTTCCGGAAGATCGCTCTTGACAGAATCTTGTTTGAGGGCATTTTGGTTTAAATAGTATTAAATAGGTGATAAAGATGAATGAGCGTCCATCCTGGCAGCATTACTTCATGAAGATGGCATTTTTGGCAGCAAGCCGCAGCACCTGTCTGCGCAGAGCAGTTGGAGCCGCTTTGGTGAGGGATAATCAGCTGATTTCCACCGGTTACAACGGGAGTCCGAAGGGTAGTCCTCATTGCGCGGAAACCGGATGCCTCAGAGAGCAATTGAATGTGCCATCCGGTGAAAAGCACGAGCTCTGTCGTGGTGTTCATGCCGAGCAGAATGCCATCATCCAAGCGGCAATCAATGGCAGCAGCACGCGCGGGGCGGTTTTGTATTGCACACATCAACCCTGCAGCATCTGTGCCAAGATGATTATAAATGCCGAGATCAAAACGGTATATATAGCCAACGCATATCCCGATGATTTGGCTACCAATCTCTTTAAAGAATCTGGCATCGAGATGATCCTGCTGGATATGGATAGCGGTCATATGACCCGGTTGACCTGATATGCTGAAAGGCTTTTCCGTAAAAGATCTGATCCTGATCGCGGCTTTGGCTGCTCTGGGCATCGCAATCAAACCTTTGGTGGGTCCCTTTTTCAAATTGATTTCGCGTCCCATGGGCATACCGGGGGGCTCGTTTGCCGGGGGCTTTTATATGATGTGGCTGGTGCTGGCGATCGTAATAGTGCAAAAACCATTTACAGGAATTATCTTCGGCATTATCCAGGCTTTTGGGATTCTGATCTTTGGCATCGCCGGCAATCACGGAGCATTGTCGCTGGTGTCCTATACCATCCCGGGTCTGGTAGCGGATTTGGTGTATCTGATCTTCGCGAAGCGTAACCATATAGTATCACAGATCTTTATGTGTGCATATGCCAACGGGGCAGGAGCCCTGATCTCTGTATATGTGATGTTCCGTCATCCCCCTCTGATTATGCTGATTGTTCTGGCTATGGCACTGGTTTCGGGTACTGTGGGCGGTGTGATCAGCTATGGAATCCATAAAAGTTTAAAGGAGACAAGGATAATTCAATGAAATACTGTATTTTAACCATGATAATAGCACTGATCAGCCCACTTGCCGCGCTGATCATCACAGATTCTCAAGGCGTGAGCCACGAATACCCCTACGATCATTTTTTTAAGATCCAGCCAAAAGAATTCCAAACCAGCAAGGAATTGGACGGCGAAACCGTTATCAACACCTGGCAGGGAATCCGCTTCGACACATGGCTGAAAGAGCAGAAACTGGGAGACTTTGCCGTGATAAAATTTATGTCCGGCGATCGCTACGAAGTGAAATTCAATCGGGCAGAATGGGATACTCTTACTTGCTATCTGGCCCACACAGGCGAGGGCGAAATCTTTCCCAAAGAACAGCTTAGGGTGATCTTTCCCCACCTGCGCAGCATGCACTGGGTGCGGGATGTGGAACGTGTATCTCTGGAGCATTACAAAGAGATTGCCATTCCGGTAAAGTTTTTGCCTCTGGCAGATTTCTTTGCCACACAAAAACTGATGGAAAACCCCAAACCCTTTGTGCGTATGAACGGCTATCGCTTCGATGATTTTGTGGCAGAGCTAAGCGACCTGCCCATCAAGGATGTGGTGATATATAGCCGGGATGGCTTGATCCAAACCCTCAGCTATCCCGGTCAACTGGCGGGGGCGGTGCTGGAACGGACCGAAGAAGGCGCCCTGAACCTGAAAAGTCCGCAAATCCCCGGTGGGATGTGGATGAAGGATATCAGCTATCTACAGGTGGATTATCAAGCGCTTATCGACACAGACAATGCTTCGGTGCTTATTCCCGTAGCAAAGGCTTTGCAATGGAAATTGAGCCCAAATTTGAAGCTGAATATGCACTATCCGCGGGAAACGGAAGTGATGGAATTGGGTGATGTCTTGGCGGAACCCATGCTCCTGGAAAACCTGCAGTATTTCGAACTTGTTCCCTAAGCTGAAGATTAGCGATCTGGAGCTTCAGTTTACAGACGCTCCGGCTCCTTTGTTTAAAGGTTTGACGGCGGAATTGAAGGCCGGGGAGATCATGGTGATCACCGGAGGCAATTCCAGCGGGAAAAGCAGCCTGATCAATTGCCTCTGCGGCATCATTCCCAAAGCGATCCCGGCAAGAGTGTCCGGCAGCATCCATTGGGGAAATACGCCTCTGGAAGAGATTCCGCTTTGTGAAATCTACCGCTTCCTAAGCATTGCCCCTGCGGATACGAAGGATCAGATGCTGATGCCAAGCTTGGAACTGGAACTGGCTTTCGCCTTGGAAAACATGGGGCTGCCACCCGCTGAGATTAGAGAGCGGATCCACACGGCAGCGGCACGCTTTGGCCTGGGCAAGATGCTTCAAGCAGCACCTTTGAAACTAAGTGGAGGTGAACAGCGTTTGCTCTTGTGCGCCATTTGTTTCAGTATGCAAAATCCCATCTTGATGATGGATGAACCCGAGACCGGACTATCGGAAAGCTCGCTGGAACTGGTTACAGACTGGTTGATTGAAATGCGCGAACAAGGCCGGGGCATCGTGCTGGCAAGTCATAACCCCGTCATTATAGCCTTGGCAGACATAAAGATAGATCTTGGATTTTCCAATGTTTGAGATCCAAAAGCTTTGCTTTGCCTATCCGGGGAGGGAAGCGCTGTTTATCGAACTCTCGCATCATTTCAAGGCAGAGAGCAATGTCTTGCTTTGTGGAGAAAACGGCAGCGGTAAGAGTACGCTTTTGAAGCTTTTATGCGGCAGATTGACTCCGGACGCGGGAAGAATCGATAGCGCAGGGACTCCTCTTTTTTACCTGCCTCAGGATGGGGACAACAGGATCTTGGGACTTACTTTGGAGCAGGATCTCAGCATCTGGGAGATGGCGGGCCTGGACGGTAATGCGGTGAAAACTCAGGCGTTGATGGAAGGCTTTGCAGACGATATCTGGACTTTAGCCCTGCGGGAGCTTTCCAAGGGCGCAAGACAAAGCTATCTGTTAAGCATAGCCCTGTGTTTGGAACATCACTATCTGGTTTTGGACGAACCATTTACGGCGCTTGACAGTAGACGCAGGGAACTTTTGGGGAAAGCTCTGGCATCTCGTAAAGGGATGCTGATCGTGAGTCATATACCGGGGCTCTTTATACCGGATATAAGTCTCAAGCTGCAGGATGGTAAACTCTTGTGAAGCGGCTCTTACATCCCCTCAGTTTTTTTGTCTTATGCCTGTTTTACAGCAGTCTGGCCATCGCGTCACAGAGCCCGGGCTTTCTCTTGATTGTATTTATCCTGGCTTGGCTTTGCGAGTTCAGGCGTGGGCCAAAAGTGCTTTGGACCCGTCTTCAGAGTCTCAAAAAGCTGATCTGGCTGGTGTTGAGTTTGGTGATCATCCAGCTACTCTTTCGCCGGGGCGGGGGCGTAGTGCTGGATCTGGGCATTATAAAGATATACCGTGACGCGCTGACAAGCAGTGCTTTCCTCGCACTGCGTATCATGATCATCTACCTTTGCGCGCTCAGCCTCAGCGGTATGGATTTTAATCGATACAGAGCCGCTTTTGCCACCCTGAGACTACCGGAAGAGATATCATTCATGATCTCCTATATGGCGCAGTTGATCCCGCATTATAGTGCTATGTTCAAAGACCAGATGCGGGAATTGAAGGATCGGGGGATTATCATTCGCAAGCTGAGTATGAAGGACAAGTTAAAGCTATACAAATTATTGGCCTTAGCTGCTCTCGCGGAGCTTATCCTGATGAGTGGCAGGCAGGCTATCGCACTGGAGATCAGAGGTTTTCGCAGCAAGGGCAAGCGCAGCAGTTTGGACCGCTATAGCTTTGGGCTGTATGACTTGGGCATCCTTTTGTGGATATTGGGAATCCTGGTGCTTATCTACTGTTTCACAAGATCTTGGAATGCAAATTGCATCTTAGTGGCGATGTTATGATAGAACAGAATAATACGAAGATAAACGACAGTAATGGATTGAGTCCCGAGGGTCTGGGAGAATTGCGCCCGGATAAAGGGCCCCTCTATGCTAAGATCGCGATACTAGTGCTTTTGATGCTGCTTTGTGTGGGTTTTGGTTATTTGATCAGCGTGAAGTCGGCAAGCCGCAAGCTGGCTCTTTTGGAAGAAGAGAACAGCCTTTTGCGCGCCAAGATAGAGCTTTACGACGCTACCGTGGATTCCATTCACAGCATGCTGGATTCCTTGGGTTTGAAGAGCGAAGGCAAGAGCAATCCTGCGCTATATCGCGGGGGAGCAAGCATGGAAATGGAGCATTCGCGAGATCCTAAGCTGAAAATTAAGATGGAAAATACCGAAAGGAAACTGGTGGGAATTCTGCAGGTTTTGGAGCCCAGTATGCCCGAAAACCTGATCCGGACAGAGCCGGAAGAAGTCCTCAGCGGAGACATCCCTTCGATCTATCCCACCTTTGGCCGCATATCAGACGCCTGGGGCACTCGCATCCATCCCATTACCAACAATCTGGAATTTCATTATGGGCTGGACATCGCCAACGAGATTGGCACGCCCATCTATGCCACCGCTGCGGGAGTGGTGATAAGTGCTGAATATGAAAGCGGTTATGGCAAACGAATCCTGGTGGACCATGGCAATGGCTATCGCAGCATGTATGCTCATCTCTATAGCTCTCGAGTGAAAGCCGGAGACGTGGTTACAAAAGGGCAGATCATAGCTCTGATGGGCAATAGCGGACTATCCACGGGGCCTCATTTGCATTATGAGGTACATTTCAACGAGCGCAAGCTGAATCCTGCCAATTTTCTCAATCGCGTGGATCGATATGCTCTGCGCTGACAAAAGCGCGTGGTTGATCACCAATCATGCCCCACAGCTGATTCTTTCCGGTTATGACAACATTGATGGCGATATCATAGCCGTGGACGCGGGGCTACAAAGCGTGTATGAACACAGGCTTTCACCCACAGTAATAATAGGTGACATGGATTCTCTCGATCCGGCTTTACTGCATAAGTATCGGGATGTTCCTCTGCAACGTCATGCCTCCCGCAAAAATGCCACGGATACAGAATTGGCGCTTGATTGGTGCACAGAGAAAGGCTATGGGCGCATCGTGATTTGCAATGATATGCAGGGGCGCTTTGACCATTGTCTTGCCATTGTTCAGAATTTGCTGGATCTATATCGTAAGGGCATCGATGCGACAATTGAAAGCGAAAAGCAGCGTATCTTTTTTATCCGGGAATCCTTGAGCCTGGAAGGCAAAAAGGGGGATTTGCTGTCGCTGGTGGCATACAGTCCTACCGTGCGCTTTGTAGGTTCCATAGGCTTGGAATATCCGCTGCAAGAGCTCGTGATTCAGCAGCAGCAGAGCAGAGGCATCAGTAATGTCTTTGAAAGGGATGAGATGAGTTTGAAAGTGGCTGAGGGCGAGGTTCTGGCTATCTACACGCCGCTTTAGGGATCGCATACCTTACAGGCTTCGTATCCTTTTGACAGCGCTTCAGAAAGGGGAATTGCCACTGCGCCATACTTCGCGTAGCGGCAGCTTTGGCGGTGATATTTGTTACTCCCGGGATTGAACCATACCAGACTGTCGGATACTGCCCCGGAATCTTCCGCGTCTCTCCACAGACCGAGTTTGCCGGAACGGGCATCGCGCTCCAGTTCCAGAAAGCTTTCCAGATATTCAAATGGATATGAGGTGTAGGCAAAACCATAGCCCTGCTTGATTATCTCTGCGTTCACAAAGAGAGAATCCCCGGCGCGGTAGGCATAGGCCAGCAGCCTGCCATAGCGGTCTTTATGGTTTGCAGCTGCGTTGCTTTGATCGTAGCCGAAAAATACACTTTCGTTTGTGAGCAGGTGTTTCAGATAGTCACTGGCTTCGAGGGCAAAATGCTCCACTTCTTTATTGGGATGCACGGATTCGGGTGTATCCACTCCGATCAAGCGTACGCGTACATCCTCACCGTCGATAGACACTATGAAAGTATCGCCATCCACTACTCGCACTACCCGGTAATGATCGGGGCTTATTTCGTTTTTTTGGGGGCAAGTGACAAGGCCCAGTATGATGACGATGAAGACTATAATGATAAGAGCGTATTTCACAGGCTTCCTTTATGGATAGATGATGTTGTTTGTGCCGGATATGGGATTGCGGGCAGTGCTAAGCCTGATCCCATACAGATCACTGAGAATATCGTCTTGCATCAGTGCTTCCGGTTTGCCGCTTTTTAAGAGGCTGCCATTTTTGATGAAGAGCATGCGATCGGCATAATTGGCGGAAAGATTTAGGTTATGAGAGATGAGTAGGATGCCTTTTCGTTCTTCGCTGCATATACCGCGCAACAGGCGCATGATCTCGAGCTGATAATTGATATCCAATTGGGATAAGCTCTCATCCAGAAGGATATAGGGCGTTTGCTGCACCAGGGCTCTGGCGATATACACCCGCTGCTTCTCGCCTCCGCTGAGTTGATGCATAAAGCGATGGCGCAGGTGCTGCAATTCCAGTCGTCTCAGGGTGGCATCCACCAATTCACGATCCTCAGGGCTGTGGCTCTGCATAATGTCCATAAAGGGATATCGCCCCATCAGGACTGTATCGGCAACGCTGTAGTCAAAATCACTATGCAATTCCTGGGGGATGTAGGCGAAGATAGCAGCCAGTTCTGGCCGGCTGTAATGCCCCAATTCCTTATCCCGGATCAGAATCTTGCCTTTGCGAGCCTTTAGAAAGCCCATCAGCGCATAAAGCAGGGTGGATTTGCCGGCTCCGTTTGGTCCCAGGAGGGTGGTAAATTCAGCTTCGGGCAGCTGAAACGATACATCGTTCAGGATGTCCTTTTCCGCGTATCCGCAGTGCAGATTTTCTACTTTGATCACGTGCTTTGGAAATCCTATTCCAGCAGTTTGAGTTGCTCTGCCGCCATTCGGCTGTAGGATTCGGGATACACAGCTTCCACAGCCTTTTGCAGATATGAGACAGCAGTTTTACGATCTTCACGGGCCAGATAGATCATACCGAGATGATAGAATAATTCCGCCGAATTCACTGAAGATGCTTCGATGAGAGGAACATATTGCATAGCTTGCTCATAGTCGCGGCGTAGATAATGCAGCCAGGCCATGGAATCCAGATAGCTCACCGATGTCGGATCCTGCTTCAATGCTGCGGATATCAAGCGCTCTGCCTCATCCCAATTTTCGGGTGACGAGAGTAGCAGATAGCCCAGATTGTTCATAAACATGGCCTCATTGGGCCAGCGCTTCAGCGCGTCTCGCAGGTAATAGATTTGGCTGTGGAAATCCTCTCTTTGCATAAAGAAATCCAGCATCGCCATCAAATCGTTCTTATCGCCATAAGCTTTGTCCCACAATGCTTCGCTATAATTCACCTGAGCCGGGGATTGGGGATCGGTATCTTCACCGAGAATATAGAGCAAGTAGTTTTTGAGCAGACCTTTATCCATGTTTTTTTGGAGGTCTGCCACCATCCTTTGGCGCCTGCTTTCCAGTTCATCCTCTGAGATGCCGGAGGGCAGAATCGCGGTAAAGAGTGCCGAATTGAGGTCTTGGGAAGCAAAGATGCGTTCGGACAATTCTTTGATCTGCTTTTTGTCTCCTGTACGGATGGCGTGAAAGAGCAGGATCGCTGCGTATTTGCTGTCTGCCTCTGGACTGGGCAGTTTGTTTGAGAGGTAATCCAGCATAGCGTGGTAATCCTCTCCGGATTCGGCTTGAACTGCCGTAGTGGCCAGTACCACCAGCATACCGGTATCACCGGTTGCGATGATCTTTTCCCGGTGAGCAAAGATGCGCTGCGCTTCCGGCTTTTGATTGTAGTAGAACAAAAAGCCCGTCATCGCCTGAGCGTCCTCGGGGTAGCTGAAACTCTCAAAGCGCCGGTCCACTATATCCGGATCGCCTTTCTTATCCAGCAGAGAGAGTAGCAATGCCTCGTTCAAAATGCCAGAGGGAAGCCCTTGCAGGATATCTATGGCCTTGTCGTCGTCCTCTCCCATCCAGGACAGCGCGATCAGTTGCGCCAGCCGTGGATCGTCCATATTCAGCTTTTCCGCTTGTTCCAAAAGCTTGGTATCCGCTTTGCCAAAACGTTCTTTTTGCAGGGTGTATTTATAAAAGAGCGTCCACGCTCCGGGGTATTTGTGTTCCAGTTCAGCCACCGCCCATGCCATGCCTTCCAAATCGCCCAGACTTTCATAGGCTTTGTAGGCTTCCTGCAGCATAACGCGGTCAAAGACAAAGCTTTCCCTGGCTTCTTTCAACAGCTCTTGCAAGCGTAAGGACGCATCGGCAGCGCGGGCAGAGCGGTAGTAATTCACCGCGTTTTCAAAGTAAGCTTTGTGCAATTGGGGACTGTCTTTATCCTGGTTCATAGCGAGGCTCAACACCTGATCCGCCACCGCGTAATCTCCCCACAAAGAGAGGTAGCTCCCGCTCATCAGATAGTACATGGACGCAATATTGGGGCGGGAATTGTCCTCCCAAGGTTCCGCATTGTCCGGGGCGCCGGGCTGTGCCTTGGGAGGCAGGGTGGCGCAGGCAGCCAATATCAGCAACACTGGCACGAGTATGGCAAAGAAAAGTATTCTCTTCATTTGATCTCGAAACTGGAGGATATCACATATAGTTCCACCAGAATAGACAGTTTATCTCCGGCGGGGAAATATACGCTGTTATCCACGATATAGGCTTTGCCATCGTGCCAGAAGGCGTAGGATTGAAAGGCCCCGCCGATGAGGTGGGTCATGTTTTCCCATGCTCCCACGATGCGGTAGGCATCGTATCCTGCCAGTTTGGTTTGTTCTTTGCGGATCACTTCTTCATTGAAGGTATCGCCTTCGAAGTACTTTTTACCCAGCATCTGCCGTTTTTGGATAAGCCATTGATGGTCGATCTCATTTTCGGGCATATCTTCATAATACACATTGATGTATTTATCCGGAATCTCGCGATCCTGCATGCGTGCCCGATAGATGAAGCTCAGGAAGTGTCCGGCTTTATCGTTTGAATACAGAGTGAAGTTGTCGGGAATCTTCAGGCTGAAGTGATAGTCTTTCCAAAATGAGGATGGTATCACTGGCTGTTGATAGGCTTGATAGCCCAGGCGTTCTGCATAGAGGCGGATCAGGATCTCGAAGATATTATCGCTCTGAATGGCTCCTATCTTCTCCAGATTGAGCTTGTTTGAACCCATCAGATACATGATCATTTGATCCCGGCTGTGGTGATTGCGCGCAATGAAGAGATCGCCGCCGCTGGATTTGACCCGGTTGATAAAATCATCAGCCAGGCTGGCCCGCATATACTGGGATACTTTGGCATCGGATTCCAGATCTCCGATAAAGATCAGATTGCGGTATTTCAAGTAGCTGTTTACCTCAGCGATCGGTGTGGGGATGAGGCGGAAATATTTTTCTGCATAGACCAGGATCAATTCACGTTCGATACTGCTTTGCACAAAGGGCTGCACGGCTTTCCAATTGTCCGCGTCGCAAAAGAGATATACATCCCTCTCGTCGCCCATTGCCAGAGGCTTGGCATTGTCTATGACATCATCAAATTTACTATATCGTGCCGGCTCTTTCGGGCCTCCGGTACAGGCAAAGAGCAGCAATAAGCTGAGGATAAGGATTGTGTAGCGCATTATGCCTCCTTTACAAAGAGTAGTTTCAGGTAATTAAATCCACTGATCAATGTGATGAATACCACCAGCCAAAACCAGATCTCCACGCCCAGCCGCAAGCCGGGACTGATGCTGGGTAATATACCCCATGCTGCAAGCGCGAAAATAATGCCAAACATCTGCATCACTGTCTTTAGCTTGCCCAGTTTGTCGGCTGGAACTACCCTTCCCCGCTGTTGCAATACTTCACGCAGGACGGTGATGCCCGCTTCTCTGATGAGGATTATCAAAAAGATCAGGTAATTGATCTCCCAAGGTGGGAGCAGGCTCAAACCAAGCAATGCCGAAAGCACCAGCAGTTTATCTGCCAGGGGATCCATAATCTTACCAAAATCGCTGATCACATTCCATTTACGTGCCAACATGCCATCCACATAATCCGTGAGCGAGGCCAACGAAAACACGATCAAAATGAGCATCGGCCCCTGCGAACCCCTGTATAGAAACATCAGATACAGAAAGAGAGGAACCATCAGGAAACGCAGGATGGTAAGAGCATTAGGAATATGCTTACGCATTGTCCACCTCCTTGTCTGCCGCTGTATCGCCCAGTACCACCACTGGCTCCTCATTGCTCAGGATAGCGTCGTGCTCATATACTCTGAGGCTGAAGAAGATAACCAGGGTCGCGATGAGACTGAGTGCACCCATGGAGGCAAAGCTCCACCAAGATGCCAGGTTTTCCCAGCGTCCCAGATACACGCCCAAATAATACAATCCACTCACCAGCGCACCCGGAACCAGCAGCATCATCCAGCTATGAGCCGCGTTCAATTTGTTGTGACGCATCACATCCACCACGCTGATCAATTGCCGTTTCTGCTTCAAATAGATGTGCAATTCATAACTGATGCGGCTGAAAATGAAGATGAGAAACAGCAAGACTGAGGCAAATATATTGAAGATCAGATTGCGATGGGACAGCCTGTCCAATTCCTCCAGCAACTTGCCATAAGCACCCATCTGAGCGTCGATATCCTCTTCCGGCAGATGCACGCGCAGGAGATCCATCACCCGCGCTTTGGCCCCGATACCGGCTTTATCAGCGGGAAATGTGATGGTAAAGAGATCCGGAAAGCGATATGTTGCCACCATCTCGTCGGAGAGCGGCAGTCCATAAGCTTCGATAAGCTCCAGCGCTGCCTGATAACCGGTTTCGTGTTCAAAACCTTGCAAGGATGAAATCCCCTGCAAGCCATTCTTGATGGGCTCTACATGTGTGGTATCCGCTACATAGGCATAGACCGGAAGCGATGAAAGCTCCTGATAGCACGCCTTCACGCTTTCTCCCTGATTGTGTGCCAGATAGGTCCATGCTCCAAAGAGCAGACTCAGCAACAACAGGATCAGATAAAATCTTGCGTTCATATATATTCCCTGTGTTTTATGGTAGCCAAAAAGAAGGCCTTGTTACCATGATGTATACTGTGCTTGATTATGTCAAGCGGGGTATTTTGCACCAAGTTCTGTAGCTCTTCACGACGCTTTAGGGGATATAGGATAACTGCCTGCCCCCCAGGTGCCAGCAAGCGCCGGAGTGTGTCCAAAAGCTCTTTCATGTCTATCTCCAGTTCAAATCTGCAAATATTACGGCCGCTATCGGGACTCATCTGTCCGCTGTTCACTTTACGCCAGGGAGGATTGGAAAAGACAAGATCATATTCTCCGGAAAGTTCTTTCATATCTCCACAATGAACTTCCATATCCACTTTACAAGCCGCCGCGTTTTGCCACGCCAAAGCCGCCAGATGCGCCTGAATCTCGATGGCGGAGATCTTCCACAAAGGGCGAGACAGCGCGCACATAATGCTTACGATGCCGCAACCGCAGCCCAGTTCCAGGGCCCGCAATTCTCCATGCCCACCGGTAACAATCACCTCCCGATACAGCAATTCTGCGGCGATAGAAACCCCCTGCCCGGAGGAATCTTGCCAGATACTTTTGCCCGCAAAAGGCAGCAGAACTTCCCGGTATTTCCTCAAAGGCAACCCGCCTTAGGAAAGGGCCAGCATGCGGTCTATGCTTTCCCGGGCTTTTTGGGCTATGCTCTCTTCCACCACCACGTGATGGCGCTCTTCCTGTAATGCCTTCAACACATCCTGTAGCCTGGTCTTTTTCATATTTTGACACACTGCTTTGGGTGAAAGCGTTACAATCTTTTTGGTCGGATAGATGTGCTTCAGATAGTCTGTCAATCCGTTTTCGGTGGCTATGATCACCTTGTCGTTTTGCTGAACATAGTTCATCATGCCCCCGGTGGACATCACCAGATCCGCTTCATTCACAATTACCGGATCACATTCAGGATGCGCCAGCAGCAGGAAATCCGGATATTTTGCACGCAGATTGCGGATGTCGCCGATGCCAAAGCCCCATTGATGAGTAGGACAATAGCCATTCCATGTGATCACTTTGCGTCCGCTCTGCCCTGCCGCCCAAGAACCCAGATTACGGTCCGGCACAAAGAGGATCTCCTTGTCTGCCGGAAGGGACTGCAACACCTTTACGGCATTGGATGAGGTGCAACAGATGTCGCTTTCCGCCTTCACTTCCACGGTACTGTTTACATAACACACTACCGGACTGCCGGGATGCTCAGCCTTGAACTGCCGCAGTTGTTCTGCCGTAATCATATCCGCCATAGGGCAGCCGGCATCGAGCACGGGCAGGAGCACGCGTGATGTCTCATTCAGGATGGCAGCAGTTTCCGCCATAAAACGCACACCGCAAAAGACGATCAAAGGGCTGCGCAGATCCCGCGAGAGCATTGCCAATTGTAGGGAATCCCCGCGGTAATCCGCCAGATCCTGAATTTCCACGGCCTGATAGTTGTGCGCCAGGATCAATGCCTGACGCTCCTTTTTTAGAGCCTGTATTTTTTGGATTATCTCGTTCATAGTCTATCCTTTAGTGTCCGCTGGAACCAAATCCCCCCGCTGCCCTTGCAGTATCGTCCAAGCGTTCACACTCTTCAAATTCCACACTTTCCACCTGCTTGATGACCATCTGAGCCACACGCATTCCGGGGCTGATCGTCACTTCATCTTTGCTCATATTGATCAGGATTACTCGTATCTCGCCCCGATAATCCGAATCGATGGTTCCCGGCGCGTTCAGCACTCCCAACCCCAGCTTCAGTGCCAGACCGCTGCGAGGGCGGATCTGCGCCTCATGGTTCTCGGGCAGAGAGATGGCCAGGCCGGTGGGCACTGCAACGCGCTCAAACGGCGCCAGATGAAGCTCTTCTCTGAGGCAGGCAAAGAGATCATATCCTGCAGCGCCGCTGCTCATCCGTTTTGGTTCGATGGCATCCGGATGCAGCTTTTGATAGCTGATTTTCATGACTTTCGATTCAACAGAAAATCTGCCAGCACCATCAGGCGCAAGCCGCGCTCACCAAAAGAGGATATGCTTTCTTTGGCCTTCGCGGTAAGTTCCGCTGCCATTTGCCGGCTTTCTTCGATGCCATATATTGCGGGGAATGTGGCTTTGCCCTGAGCTTCGTCTTTTCCGATGCTTTTGCCCAGTTTTGCCTCACTGCCTTCGATATCCAGCAGGTCGTCCACGATCTGGAAGACCAAACCGATTTTTGTGCCATAATCCTCGATAATGGCCAGATCTTTGGCCTTGGCTTTCGCGGCAAGGGCGCCAAAACGCAGGCTAACATTGATCAGCTTTGCAGTTTTATTGGTGTGGATATAGTTCAGGGTTTTCTTGTCCACTTTTTTGCCTTCAGAATCGATATCCATCATCTGACCCGCGATCACGCCCTTGATGCCGGCTTCTTTTGCTAATTCTCGCACGAACTGCACTTTCAGGGCGTCCTCGATCTCGGCATAGGTGATCACTTCAAAGGCATTTGCCAAAAGGGCGTCTCCGGCCAAAAGTGCTACACCTTCACCAAATACGACATGACAGGATTTTTTGCCGCGGCGATATTCATCGTCGTCGATATCCGGCAAATCGTCGTGAATCAAGGTATAAGTATGGATCATCTCAATGGCGGCAGCAACGGGAGCAATGGCGTCCAATTCGTCCTTAAATAGTTGATAGGCCAGAAAGCAGAGATAGGGCCGCAGGCGTTTCCCCCCGGCAAAGATGCTGTATCTCATAGCCTTATGTATCTCTTTGGGATATTCATCCTTGCGCGGCATATAGCGATCCAAGACGATGTTTACCAATTCCTGCTTTTCTTTCATGTCCTTTTTTAAGAGTACCTTAGGATCCATTGCTCATCTCCTGAATCTTGCCCGGGAGTTCTTCGCTGAGGATTTTTATTCTGGCTTCAGCCTCACCCAGTTTTGCCTGACAGCGTTTGAGATATTCCACTCCCCGGGCATAGAGTTTCAGCATCTCATCCAGATTGTTCGCATTGTTCGAGAGCCGGTCCACAATCTCCTCCAAGGCCTTCAAAGCCTCTTCAAAACTGAGTTCTTCCGGATTTGTATTTTCCATGCTTCTCTCCCATTTATTTTTGATCGAATATACATAGTTATCGGATTCTGTCAACCTCAAAATTATCTTCGCATTCCCCCATTTTTAATCCAGCCTGATTTTCATCTGCCATCGATCCCTTC
>ENA-UOOR01000178-UOOR01000178.1-fermentation-metagenome-genome-assembly--contig:-NODE-178-length-95500-cov-61.297763_pt1 | contig 95500 bp, 73 predicted proteins | sample MGYA00245780_ERZ724029 | MGnify/ENA primary metagenome ERZ724029 (study PRJEB28704, sample SAMN03018315) | fermentation metagenome | biome: anthropogenic terrestrial biome; feature: soil; material...
GTTATTGCGCCTCTCCTGAGGCGTCAATTATGCGGCTGAAAGCCGCACCCACACTGGGCGCTACGGCGAGCGCCCCTACTATACCCAAGGTCGTGCGCCGGTATTTTTCCCCACAAAATGGCTGAGCAATTGTATGGGGACCCCGAACTCCGGCACTAATATATGGTGAGCGTACTGCTTTGTATCTCGTTTCTTTCACCCCAAAAACTCACGATGTTCCTTTTCGGGGGCCCCGAACTCCGGCACGTTCTCGTTATTGCGCCTCTCCTGAGGCGTCAATCCTAATAAAAGCGAAGGCGAAGCCTGAGCATCCGCCGACCGAAGGTCTCCAACTACGCACTAAGCACTAAGAACTAAGAACTAACGCACCGCGAGCGTCAGCGAGCAGAGTCCCATCGGGACGACAGTTTAGATAGCAGTAGGATATTCCAAATGCCGATGAGCGCCAGAGGCGCGAGATACACCAGCCAAACAGAACTGATCAACCGTGGACACACCGGAGGCACGAGCTTTGGATTGGAAGAGTGCAGAATTGGTCGCAGAGACCCTTTGGGATGGCAAGCTCTGTTTGCCACAGCGTAGAAGCGATCTCCAGGTCGCTTTTTTATTTAGCAAGCGGCAAGATGCCGCTTCTACACTCTGGCGACTCCGTCGCCTCTGCCAAGCAGGAGCATGCCAACCCAATGGAGCTTACCGCTCAGGGAAAAACCGGGAGAAATATCAGGAACCAAAAGGAAAGACCAAAGATCAATAAAATCAGGATATAATCAGATAAAATCCGGCTAAAAATCAGGAAAGACCATTTTTGGAATCTTGGTGTCACCTCTTTTAACAGTGTTAATCAAGTGGTCATCAAGCGTTAATCAAGCGTTAATAATTAACGCTTGATTAACGCTTGATGAAGAAGTGATAAACGCCATCAATACAGGGAGGAAAATGAAGAATTTTGGTCTTTCCTGATTCCACCTCCTGATTCCACTGATCACAGAACGTCTTTCCGGATCGCTCACCATTCGCCTGATCGTGGACGCCGATCCTCCAACGCCGATCCTGACCGCTTATAGTGCAGGACAGATATTGGCAATGATGGCTCATTTATGGTGATGGGAACACAATAATTGTTGCTTTATCATATCCTTATCGCATCGCGTTTTTTTGCCTGGGGCAAATTTCCTGCTTGACATAAATGCCGCGGATAAGAAATTGGCATCTCTTAAATTATAAACAAAAGGTGGTGATTTGATTGCCGACAGTAGTGTCAAAAGAAAACGAATCCTTCGATTATCTCTTGAAGCGCTTTAAAAAGAAATGCGAAAAAGCCGCAATTCTTTCCGAAATAAAGAAGCATCAGGCCTACGAAAAGCCTAGCGTAAAAAAGAAACGCGAAGCGAACGCTGCACGTCGCAAGATGCTGAAAATCCAGCGTCGGATGCAACGTTACATGAGATAAAGCACCTAGCTTTATTGTAAGATTAATTCGGCATACAGGGATCAACGCGCATCCCTGTATGCTTTTTATGGCAAAAGGGAGCAAGCAATGGGCGTGATAGATTGGATTATTCTGGCACTTATGCTGGTTTGTACATTTTTGGGCTTCAGACGCGGCCTGATAGGGGCGGTAGTTCAATTTGCCGGAGTTATTCTGGCTTTCTTTCTGGTGGGGCACTATTATCCCCTGCTGGCCAATCAATTAATGCTGAAATACGGACACGGCAAAACACTCTCTACCATTATCGCGGTTGTGCTGATCCTGGTGCTCATTATTGTGATTGTACGCTTTGTACTATGGATCTGTGACCGTTTTATTCGCGCGCTGAATCTCTCTTGGTTAAACCGCAGTCTGGGCGCGATCCTTGGCTTTTTGAACGGACTGATCCTAGTAATCATTTTCAGTGTGGTGATGGACTATATGCCGGGGCTTTCGGCGCCTTTGCAAAACGCGGAAAAGCACCGGGTATATGTGGGTGTGCAACAGCTGAAAGAGGATCTTTTTGCCGGGTTGAATCTAGAAAACAGGATCAAATACATCAAAATGCCGGAATTCCTGCGCCAGCGGGAAGACGAAACACAATGACCGAGCTGGAATTTAAGCTGCTGCTAAATAATCTGGCAGGGCGTTGCCACAGCGAATTGGGCAGGCAAGAGACGAAGAATCTGATGCCGCTGTCCGATCTCGGTGCCATGCGTGCTTCGCAAAAGCTTATTGCCTCGTTTCAGGACGCCCTGATACAAGGCATAGACTATGATTTTTCGGAGCTTTGCGACATCTCTTTTCTCTTTGATGAAGGCTCCACCGGCATCTTCGACTATGAAGAGCTGAAACTGATCTGCCGGAATTCAAGTTTGGCAACCACCGTCTCAGAAAGCGTCGCTGCCTTCGATGAATTGCCTTTGGCACAGAAGATAGTGAAGCGCGTGATCCCCTTACCTCAATTCCGTCTGGCTTTCCAGCGCATCTTTGATCCCGAAGGCGACATACTGGACAGCGCGTCTTTGGAGCTGAGCCGCATACGTCGCAATATCGGCAACCTGCGCGGCAGGGTTCAACGAACCATGCAAAACATGCTTTCAGAGCCCCGTATGGAAGGCTTTTTACAAGAAAAGTTCATTACCCAGCGAGACGAGCGCTTTGTGATCCCAATCAAAGAATCTGCCGCCACCTTCGTTCCGGGAATCGTGCAAAGCCGAAGTGCCAAAGGCGCTACCGTCTTCATCGAACCGGCAGAAATAGTGCCGATGAACAATGAGCTGCAGCTTTTGAAGGATGAGGAAAAACGCGAGATATACCGCATCCTCAGCGAGTTTTCCACCTCTATCCGGGAGCGAAAACGGGAATTGATGATCAATCAATCACAGCTGGCGCGCCTGGATTTTCTATACGCCACAGCTCGCTTGGCAAACAGCATCAAAGCCAAAGTGCCACAGATGAAAGAAGAGCCCATCCTGAACTTACATGGTGCCCGTCACCCTTTGTTGATCTTGAAAAAAACAGCAGAGGAGGGCGCAAACGGTTTTCAGCAGGTGATCCCCTTCAATCTGAACCTGGGCCAGAGCTACAATATGCTGGTGCTCAGCGGACCCAATACCGGTGGTAAAACGGTCTTGATGAAAGCCGTGGGTTTGATTACCCTGATGGCGATGGCAGGCTTGCCCGTCCCCGTCGATGAAGACAGCGAAATTGGCTATTTCAGTGAAGTTCTGGCAGATATCGGCGACGATCAGTCCATCGAAAACGCGCTCTCTACCTTCAGCTCTCATCTGGATAAGATCAGCACTATGCTGAAAAAAGCGAATGCCCGCAGCCTGGTGCTCATCGATGAGATAGGCGCCGCCACCGATCCCCAACAGGGCTCCGCTCTGGCTCAAGCCATCCTGGAAGGCCTCACTGAAAAAGCCGTGAAAGGAATCGTAACCACACACTACACCGCGTTGAAAGTTTTTGCCGAATCCCATCCCCGGTGCGTAAATGCCTCCATGCAATTTGATTTGCGCTCTTTGATCCCCACCTATCACTTCAACATCGGCATACCCGGCGACAGCTTTGCCATCGAGGTCGCAGCCTCTTTGGGCATCGATACCCGGTTGATAGATCGCGCCAAAGAACTGGCCGGCAGCCAAAACCTGGAATTTACAAGCCTCATCAAACGCCTGCAATCTGAAAAGAAAGAGCTGGCCACAGAGATCTATCAATACCAGCTGAAAAATCGCAATTTGCAGAGTCGCCTGAACGAACTGGACGATAAAGAAAAGCAGTGGCAAAGCGAGCTGAAAGCCCGGCGCTTGAAACACATCAAAGAAATGCAGAACGAGCTGATCGGCTTCCAAAAGCTTTACAGCCGGGAGATAAGCGATTTGAAGGCCATGGACAAAGAAGAACGCCGTAAGCTTTCGGAAAGAAAATTGCATGATATATCTATACAGAACGACGAACTGAACCGCGAGCTGAAACGAAGCAACAGCGAAGGACGCGAAACAGCAGACAATCCCCGGGTGGGAGACACAGTCTGGCTGGCAGATTTTGAGGCAGAAGCGCAGATCCTGGCCATCAACGGAAAAGAAGCCAAGGTGGATATGAATGGCATCGGTTTTACCACCAAACTGAGCAATCTCTACCGCAGTGCAAAAGCTGCCATGGAACCTGCAATACCGCTCTCTTCCAGCAAAGTGAATGCCAGGGTTCAGACCGAGCTGAAGCTTTTGGGCCTCACTTTCGATGAAGCGATGCCCCTGATAGATGAATTTTTGGATAACGCCGCTCTCACCGGCTTCAGTACCCTCCGCATAGTGCACGGAAAAGGAACCGGAGCCCTCAGAGCCAAAGTGCGCGATTATCTTTCCCGAAACAAGAACGTAAAAAGCATCGAGACCCCGGCCATGTTTGAAGGTGGCAGCGGGGTGACGGTGGTAAAGCTATAAAGGACGTGCGTTGGACAGCAACCTGATCGACCAGATACGACAGGCAAATGACATTGTGGATGTAATCCAGGCCTATGTACCACTGAAACATGTGGGATCGAACTGGCGTGGCGTATGCCCCTTTCACGACGACACGCGCCCCTCCATGTATGTAAGCCAGCCCAAACAGATATTCAAGTGCTTTGCCTGCGGAAAGGCCGGTAATGTATTTACTTTCATACAGGAGTATGAAAAGCTCAGCTTCATCGAAGCGGTGAAAAAGCTGGCCCGGCGAGTTGGCATAACAATCCCGGAGCACGAGCGCAGCACAGTGGTTTCCACCCGTCGTCAACAGCTTTTACAGGTCTATAAAAGTGCCGGTGAGTTTTTTACAGATTGCCTATTTGAGCATGCGGAGAACGGCCTGGAATATCTTGCAACGCGCAAATTCAGCCCCCAAACCGCCAAAGAATTGCAATTGGGCTTTGCCCTGCCTTCAAACCGCAGTCTGCTGAATCACCTGCTCAAAGAAGGTTATGGCGTAGATTTACTGAGGATCAGCGGACTCTTTGGAGATTACAACGGCGCGCTAAACGATCTCTTCCGCGATCGTCTGATGTTTCCCATCCACAACAACACCGGAGATGTGATCGCCTTTGGCGGCAGAATCATTGAGGCCAAAGACAATACCGGGAAATACATGAATTCACCCGGCACCGAGCTGTATACCAAAGGTAAAGAGCTCTATGGCCTCTTTAAAACCAAATACAACATCAGTAAGATGGATTACTCCCTGGTTTGCGAAGGCTATTTCGACTTTTTGCGCCTCTATGAACATGGCTTTGTGAATTCCGTCGCCAGCTTGGGCACCGCGCTCACGCAAGAACAAGTTTTGCTGTTGAATCGCTTTTCCCGCAATACCATAATGCTATACGACAGCGATAAAGCCGGGGTAAAAGCCGCCATCCGCGGTGGAATGCTTTGCCTCTCCAAAGGCATGCAGGTGCGGGTCGTAACTCTTCCCGAAGGCGAAGATCCGGATTCTTTTTTGCTGGCATACGGTAAAGAGGCCCTACAAGAACTTTTGGACAAAGCCCCCCTCCTCATCGATTTTATGGCCGCCTCCCGGGATATCGAAGAACCGGTGAAAGAGCGCATAGATTTGCTTTTGGACGCCTTGCGGCAATTGGATGACCCCATCCAGCGCGAACTATTTGTGGCCGACATCTCCCACAGTTTTGGCATCAGCACCGGTGCCTTGATCTCCAGCCTGCGCCGTAGCGGAGGAAACAGGATGCCCCCTGCCGAAGAAGCCCCATCCTCCGCCATGCTAGCTGAGGCAAAGCTGGAAATGCAGCTTCTGGGCATGGCCCTGAAGGATGAAGATAACTACAATCTTCTTGCCAATGAGCTCTCTGTGGATTATTTTAACAGTAAGGTCTGCCGCCAGGTCTTTAGTTTCCTTCAAACCAAGGTACCGAAGTTGGAACATTGGAATCCGGCAGCGCTTTTGGACGATATTGAAAACAACGAAATTAAAAACAGCATGGCTGAACTTCTGTTTGAGGATTTTCATTTAGCGAATATTTCGAAAATGATACGAGATTTGAAATTGCGTAAGCTGAAGCGGGATCTGGAGGCCTTGGACAAGGCAATCAATCAGGATTCCGGCGATCTGGAACTCCTCAAACAGAAGGAAACACTTTCCCGTGAGTATCGCAGAATGACAAAGCGGGTGGTAAACAAAGTCCTCTCATAAAGAGAACTCATTGCCAAGGAGCATTGATGATTACTTATAACGAATGTTTGAAAAAGCTGGTGGATCTGGGAAAAGAATCCGGATATATCACCTTCAAACAAATCAACGACATCCTGCCCAGCAGTCCTTTCTTTTTGGATAAGGTGGACGACATCATTTTCGACCTTTCCCAGGACGGGATCGAAATCATCGACGAAACCGAGAAACGCATCACCAAAGGCGGAGCGGCCATTCGAAAACCCGCAGCACCCAAAAAGTTCAAGACCAAACGCTTTTATGATGACCCGGTACGTATGTATCTGCGCGAAATGGGCAGAGTTCCTCTTTTGGACAGAGATGGCGAGGTAAGAGTAGCCAAAAAGATAGAAACCTACCAGAAGATGATCAATCAAAATGTGTTCCAGGCAGGCTCCACTCTGCGCGAAATGTACAACTTTCTGCACCGCTATCGTGAACGCCGTGTGAGGCTGGATCAGATCTTCAAGGTGGATATTGGCACCTGGATAGACAAAAATCAAGACGTCAAAATCATTGATCGATTCAAGGAAATCCTCAAAGAAAACGAGAATACGCTGGATAAAATCGGCGGCATTCTGGATAATTGCGATTTTGACGAAACCGGCACCGCCAGCAGACAGGAAGAGATCGATAAACTGCGCGCTCAGGTGGTGGAAACCTTTATGAGTCTGTCTTACAACGATAAACTGATAAAACGCATGGTTTACCGCATCCGCAGCCTGGTAGAGCGCATTGAAGAAAGCTACAATTCCATCAATGACCTCACCCGGATCAAACGCTATACCATAGACGAAATCTGCACCTACGGCCGCCGCGCCAAGAAAAGCGATGAAGATTTTGATGAAGTGAAAAACGAAACCAATATGGACCCCAATGTCTTTGTGGAAACTTTGCGTAAGATCAAAAACGCCCGCCGTAAGATCCGACGTGTGGAACTGGAAACAAAGATGACCGGCACCGAATTGGTCTTCCTCCTGCGCGAAATCGACCGCGCCGAACGTAACAAAGAAAAAGCCCAAAACGAGATGATCGAGGCAAACGTGCGCCTGGTGATCAGCATCGCCAAACGTTATAACAATCGCGGTCTGGAATTTCTCGACCTCATCCAGGAAGGCAATACCGGGCTGATGCGCGCCGTGGAAAAGTACGACTACCGTAAAGGCTTCAAATTCAGCACCTACGCCACCTGGTGGATCCGACAGGCTATCACTCGCGCCATCGCCGATCAGGCTCGCACCATCCGTATCCCCGTGCACATGATAGAATCCATCAACAAGATCAACCGCACCAGCCGCAGACTAATGCAAAAGCTGGGCCGGGATCCCTATCCGGAAGAAATCTCCGAAGTGCTGGACATGCCCGTGGATAAGGTGAAAAACATCCTTTCCATCAGTAAAGAACCCGTCTCGCTGGATAAACCCATCGGCCACGATAGCGAAGATAGCATCCTAGGCGATTTTATCGAAGACAGAACCATCATCTCCCCGGAACGCCTGGCCGAACGCAGCCTGCTCAAAAAACAGGTGGATGAAGTGCTGAGAACACTCACTACCCGCGAAGAACGCGTTATCCGCTTACGCTTTGGCATCGACGACGGATATCACCGCACCCTCGAGGAAGTGGGCAATATCTTCCAGGTTACCCGCGAACGCATCCGCCAGATCGAAGACAAAGCACTCAAAAAACTGCGCCACCCCAGCCGGGCTGCCATCCTGCAGCAATTCCTGGATAACTTCCATGTGAAATAAGTAATGGGCGGTATCGCCGCCCTATTTCATTATCTTGAATTTGTTTGCTTTTTGTTGCTATGCCAAAGTGGGGCTAAAGCACCGCAGCAATGCCAGAAATAGCTCCGAAACTCCATGCTGGGCATGGAGCCAGGCGATGGTTTCCTCGCTGTGATCGTCTTCCAGCCAGCGATGGGATACTGAACGAGAGTGCCGAAATACTCCTCTTTGAAGTAGTCTTTGCGGGTGGGCGGATACTGCATAGGGTGCTCCTAAGTTGTTTTCTATGTTTAGCTTGAAACTGCCCAAACCCCGAGGTGATCAAGCGGTCTATTTAAGCTTGATGATCTTGCTGCTCTGCGGTTTCTGCCCCTCAGCCGTCAGTCTGGCAAAATAGATGCCGGATGCCACAGGCACTCCCGCTTCGTCAGATCCGTCCCAGCTATAGCTGTAGCTGCCTTGCTCCAGGCGCGTGTTCTTCAGCTCCTTCACTTTCTGGCCCCGCAGGTTATAGATGACAAGCCGGCAAGATGCTCCCCGGATGGATTCCAGGTTGATAGCAACCTTGGAAACAAAAGGATTGGGGCGGCAATCCAGCAATCTCACACCGGGTGCCGGGACCACGGGATCCTCGTTGGAAACGGGGATCGCGTTGAGCTTTTGGATGCAAAGATGGCTGTATTCAAAGGAATAGTTGTTGTTCATTGCCCAGACCGCATAAAGAGCATCGTTGGATTCCGCAATCGCGGCGCTCCTCACTCTACAGCGGTTTTCCAGCCTGGAATCGGCAGGCACGTTAACGCTTCCACCAGAGCTGAAGCTGTAGTATTTGAGGGTCGGAGAATAGTCATTGGTAGCCACCAGGCCGATCCCGATCCAGGTACCGTCTGCCAGAGCGCGGGCCCCATAATCTCCCATGTCGTTGTTATAACTGGTGATCGGACAGTTCTGCGCCCAAAGCTGCTGGCCGCTGTAATCATATTTCCTGACAACGATATGGGTGGGGTAAACAAAGCGTAGATAGATGCCACTGGCATCGGCTCCCAACAGATAGTACTTAAAATTAGTGAGGCCCTCTGCCCAGGAGGTCTGTCCCTCCATGCCGATCAGATGTCCGATCCATGCGTTTACAGTGATTATAGGCACTTGATCTTCATAGGTCAAAAAGCCGTGGTCCAGTCGCAACAGCAGCCCCTGGGGAGTGAGCAAAGCTCCACCGCAGTATAGCTTTATCGCGTTTGTCACAGGTAAAAAGCTAACACCATCCTGGCCAAAACCTGGCAGGACCTCCCCAGTTGGACTGAAACGCAGCACCCATAAGCTCTCATTGCCGGTGAACATGGAACCTGGTTCTATGATCCCGTAAACGATATAGTCACCCCTGAGGGCAATCAGCTTGATGTAACCCGTGAAGGTGCCTGTCGGGGCAATCGTGATGCCTGCACTGCCCCAGACGGGCTGGCCACCACTCAGTTTCTGAATGCTGATATTGGTGCCTCCCAACTCAAATGCAATAAAGACATCCCCGGAGACTTGAGAGAGCGAGTAGTTTTGAATGCTGCCCTCGATCAAGATCCTACCTTCCGGCTCCCAGAGCGGCAGCCCAGAGGAAGAAACCAACTGGGCCCTCACGCGGGTGGGGGTACTTGATTCCCGCCAAAACAGCAAAAACTGCCCATCCGCCTGGGCCAAAACCTTTAGATTAGAGACCGTTGCGAAGCTTCCAGAGCCGGGCAGGATGCCAGGCTGAGGCAAAAGAGGAGTGCCACCAGGGCTGAAAAGCTGATAACGCAAGCGTTTACGGATACTGGAAGAGCTGCTGGAGGGATCCTTCTCCAGCCAGGCGCAAAGCTGCTGATTTGGGGAAGCCGCGATCACCGGTTCGTCGAAAGATCCGTAGAACCCCGAGTTGATCTGACCGGATTCCAGCTCGCTTTGCTGATTGCAGGATACCCTCAGCATGCGTGACTGGGACGTCTCGAGGTGAGAATAGACGCAAAGTAGCTTCGAGCTCACAACTCCATACCAGGGAGTGGGACAAAAATCTGGGAAGCGAGGCGCGATGCCCATTTGGACCGGCTGGGCATCCAGAAAGCCGCTCTCGCCGAGCCGGCAGCAGAGAAGCTTGATACTCGATGAGTTGCTTACAAAAATGCTCAGAAATGACGGCTCACTTTGGCCGGGGAGACTGTGCAGGTCATGCAAGTAAGTTTCATACTCGATGCTCATCGCGAGAATGGGGTACTCCGGCAGCAAGGTGCCGTCCTGACTTATCCTGCCAAGGTGCAAGCCATCCGCGGCCAGCCAAACAGCCTTCAGACTGCCGTCTGAGGTGCGCCAGACCTTCCAGTTTCGGTACCCGGAAATCGCTTCGGGGCTGAACTCGACATCCGCAGCCCAAAGCTGCTGGCCACCAAAGTCATAGCGCCGGGCCAGCAAGGTGTGGCAACCATACACCAGATAAAAACCGTTAGCTCCATCCCGTGCCAGCGCGTTGACGTAGCTATAGGGTTGTGCCGCAATCGACTGCTGCCAGAGGACGCTTTGGTTTTGGGATATCCTGTAGATTTTATTCTGAGAGCTTTTGATAATGCTCAGCACCGCACCGCCATCCGGACTGAGGATTAAGTTGGGACGGCTGGCCGACCATGACCAAGCAATCGCTGTCCCTCCCTGTACTGCGGGCACTCCTGAGGGGCTGATATAGTGATAAGTAGCGGGATCGGACTCAGCCGTGCATAGTAGCCAGATCGATCCGGAGGACTCTTCGGCAAAGGCCATTTCAAACCCGTTGAGATAGACTCCCAGCCCGTATTCCTGATTGTTCCAGAGGGGCTGGGCCTGGGCATCATATCTGCGCATCCGCATGTAGGGACCATAAACCACCAAAAATCCACCGTCTGCGGTGGGATAAAGACGGTTGATGTTGGTGTCAGGCAGGCTCAGAGGCTGGGACCAAAGCGGTTGATGCGCTTGCGAATAGCGCATTATCCTGGCATTGAACAAGATGTCTTTGGTATCCGTCCAGGCCAGCAAGTAGGAGCCGTCCGAGAGCACGCAGCCGTCACCGTCAAACTCGATATTCTCGTATTCCACCACAGACACAGCCTGAGGCCAGACCTGTCTGGCAGCAAGCGGAGCCAGTATAGCCAGCGCCAGCAGGATAAATACCCAGCGGATATGTTGTTTCATCCTTTTTCTCCTTGGCGAAGTGAATCGATCACCTGCAACCATTACAGTATGAGCTGCTGTAGCTGTCAAGTTTTATTTCCCTCGATTTCCGCCATTAGGAAAGGAGGTCCGCCACCACATATTATGCGTTCTCACGTATTTTTTCGAATCGTATCACCATTTTTAAAATCGGCAGTTTTGCGGGTTTACGATATCACGATTTTTGCAAACGAGTATCACAATTTTTGCAAATCATCTTATAACTTCTAAAGCAGAAGGTAATCTATCTAACCCGCAGCCAGATATTTGCAAAAAAGCCATTAGCAGCCTGCCAGTAGGCTTATGCAACTGCTTTGCTCATCCTTGGTTTCGGTTTTATGTCTGATTCATTTCGCATTTTTCCCAGTATGCCAGGTTAGATGAAGGTGCCCAGCTTCAGGATCCATGATTTGCACAAATTTCCCGTATTCATAAGCAGCGATATCATCCAGAACCTGTACTCCCTTAGCTTTTAGCTCTGCCACCAGTTCTTCCATATGTTCCACGATATAATTGAACATATAGTCTTTTTGCGAGGGTCCGAAACAATCTGTGTTTGCTGGAAATGGACTCCATTGCGTATTTATATTCTCGTAAATGGGATTCCTATCCTGCCGGATGAGACAAACACAGCTCCCTGGTGGCGATCTTTTGAATGAAGGCGCGATCGTGGGATACAAAGATCACTGCTCCGTTGAATTGTATCAAAGCGTCGGCAAGCATATCCCGGCTGCGCATATCCAGATGATTGGTGGGTTCGTCAAACAGCAACAGATTGTAATCCCCCAGCAGGACACCCAGGATTTGTACTTTGGCTTTTTCGCCCCAGGACAGACTTCCCATCTGCACATGAGCAAGTATGTCTTTCAATCCGATGCAGCCCATCAGGTTATGTACATGCGTCTCGTCCTGCCCGCTTTGCAACAGGTAATCGGAAACCGTTCGAGCAGGATCAAGCAGCTTGAGGTCTTGCCGATAGTAGGCAATCCTAAGCCGCGGAGCATAGGATATCTCGCCTTCTTGGGGCTGTAATTCTGCGGCAATCAGCTTCATCAGAGTAGTCTTACCACAACCATTGGCACCTGAAAGCCATAGTCTCTCAGCTCCACCAAGATTGAAGTAAAAATCCCTGAATATCCATATGTCATCGTATGCAAAGCCCATCGCGCTGACATTGATTAGTTCCTTATTGGATGTATGCACCTTGCCAAAATCGAGTTTACGATTCTTATCGAACATCGGCCGTTCCACAGGATAACGATCATTGAGCATGCGGATGCGTCGCTCGATATTACGCGCTTGCTGCATCTGGGTTCGAGCCGCGTTATAGATAGATTCGTAAACCGCCCCTCTGCCCTCTGAGCGCGTTTCCGGCTGAAAACTATGCGCCCAGTTGCGGCGTTTCAGAGCAGCTTGTTCCAGATTCCGGATCAGCTTTTTGCGCTCCCGGTACTGGGTCAATTGATGTTGTTGCAGATCCTTATTATCCCGGGTGAAGCTGGAGTAGTTGCCCATCCGGATTTGCAAGCTACCGGCTCTCAAATCTGCAATCTTGGTAGCGGTATTATCGATGAACTTCTTGTCATGTGATACATACAGTACAGCGCCTTTATATGAATTGAGCCAATTCTCCAACCACATGATATGCTGCAGATCCAGATGATTGGTGGGTTCATCCAGGATCAGGATGTCGGGCTTCTTCAGAAGCAGCGCTGCCAATTGCAGACGGGTGGATTCACCACCCGAAAGGCTTTCACATTGGCGTTCTGCCATGCATTGCAGGTCCATCCGCACCAGCATGGAGTTTACTTCATTCTCCCAATCAGCCACGTTTTTTGCGTGATATTCATGCCATAGTGAAGCCAGGTCGATTCCCTGCTGCACACTCAAATCTCCGACCGCAGAGAGCCTTTCTATATCCTTGATAATCCGGTAATGATCAGCCTGATGCGACAACAGGAAGTCCCCTACACATACTTCAGTGCTTAGGCGAATATCTTGGGGCAAAAAGGCGATAACGGGTTTGTCTCCGGGATACAGTATCTCTCCCTGCGTGGGCGTTAATTCCCGCAGGATAATGCGCAGCAGAGTTGTTTTTCCGCTACCGTTTATGCCGATGAGCGCGATCTTTTCGCCTTCGGCGATCACCAAATCTATGCCTGTCAATGTGGATTGATATTGATCCGGATAGCGATAGTGAATGTTTCTTAGCTGTATAAACTGCATATAATTCTCCTTTTCTATGGGGGGGGGGAGGAGTAGCAGTAACAGCCCGCAAATTGAGATATCAGAATATTAAAATCAATGCAAGAGCTGCTACTGATCTATTGCTGGTTGCGCATCTGAATATCTCCTTTTTGATGTTTTGAGCAATACTCTGCGATCACCGGATATTGTCAATCCTTTTTGTAGACCGGATCAAGACGCCTGTGTGCAAGTGGCTTGTAGCCACCCCTTTCACCCCAAAAACCACGTTGTTCTTTTTTGGGGACCCGCCAACAAGCTAATCCGCATCAATCCACGGATGCACTGCAGTATTTATTGCTCCATCAGGTGAATCAGTAAAATCCGTCAAATCTGGTTTCCACCCCTTCAATCCGTAAAATCCGCGTCAAACCGCGTGCAAAGCGGAATCCGGTACGAGCCCGAAAGAAAAACAGTCTCAAGCCTCTCACTCATGATCAATACTCAGTTTATAAGATCTATGCAGCTGATCAAGTGTTTTTAGCTATTGCAGATATTGCAGAATTGATTATTATTTGTTTACTACTACTGCCGCATTGGCAAAAGGAGTATAAATGAAGACACAATCTGTGTTTTTTTTGTGTCTCAATCGCAATGAGCGTGTTGCTGATCTTCTCCTGCTCAAAGCAAAAAGCGGAGAATGAGATGCAAAATGTGAGGGTATTGGCGCATGATCTCTTAGCTGAATTCAATCAAATCGATTCTACTATGGCTGAAAGCATTGCCGCTGCCGAAGGTAATTTTGGCACTGAAGCAGAGATTCGTACTCTGCTATCTGCCGGTCTTGGCGCTCACCCCGCAGTTTTCACATCCTGCTATGTGGATGGCAAAGGCATCCTGAAGTATCTGGAACCGGAAAATATCGAGAATCCGAAGGTGCAGACATCAGCACACAGGAACACACCATCGCCATGCTTCAGAACCCCGAACCGCTGATCAGTACAGCATTTAGAGCTGTTGAGGGTTTTGCCGCGATCGTGCTGGCCCAGCCTCTTTTCGATGTCAACAATGCTTTTGTGGGTTCTTTGGTGCTGACTCTGGATACCTCACTCTTACCGCAAATGGTGCTGGACAAGAGTGAGATGTCCAAAGACTACGAACTGTGGGCTATGGAACCTAGTGGCATGATGATCTGCAATCAGGATCAAGAAGAGATCGCTCTGAACCTGTTTACGGATCCATTGTACGAATCCCACGAATCCCTGCGTCTTTTCGCAGCCAAAGTGAGCTCGCTAAAATCCGGTGAGGGAGACTACTCTTTTATGGCCACCGGCAGTACTGATGTGCTAAAGAAAACAGCAACTTGGGATACCATCACCTTGCACGGCAGAGAATGGAGAGTGGTACTGGCAAAAGTGCAAAAATAAGCATCAGATATCTGTGATCGGTAAGTTCAAAATCCACCCGGGTATCAGGACCACCGGGACTGAGAGTATTATCTACTATATGCCGGCAAGGTATTGACTAATCATTCAATACTCATGATTGCCGATGATTATAAAGTGACACCCCAAATGTCATATAGTCATCACTGTGACAAAGAGGCATAAGGCTTTATCTGGTGTAGAGATGCTTGGGACTGCTTTCGGAAAGATGTCACAGTGGTTTTGGACTTCTTTGGACTGGTTTGTGACAGCTTTGTGTCAAATCTGGACTCTTTTCAGACTAGTTTCGGAACTCGCTGAATCTCAACGAAATAGACTAGTTGGAAAGGCTCGCAGTGCAAGTGGAACGGTGCTGCATAGAAACATGGGTACACTCTGAAAGGAGTCTAACGATATGATCGAATTATCCAAAATAAAAAATCTCTCTTGACTCATTAGGGAGCATGATTAAAATGTCCTTATGAGTAAAGTGCGTGGAGTGATATATGCAACAACCGGTTGATAACACTATTAAAGACCTGCTTAACAGTAAGCTTTCAGCTATTGAATCTCATTTGGCTGCTGACGTGTTGTCTTATTTCGGTGCGTTGGTTAACGGTGTTGATGGATGGTTCCGCAAAGTAGTAGAGGAGCTTGCAGCAGACCAACAAAAAAAGGACAAACTCGTCATTATCTTGACCACACCCGGTGGTAGTGCAGAAACGGTTGAGAGAATTGTAAATGTTGTAAGACACTTTTATAATACCGTAGATTTTATTGTTCCAGACTACGCTTACAGTGCTGGTACTATCTTTTGTATGAGTGGGGATAACATATTCATGGACTATTATTCAGTTCTTGGTCCTATTGACCCACAGGTTCAAAATAGGGAAGGAAAATTAGTGCCTGCATTAGGATATTTGGATAAAATAGAGGATTTAATTGAGAAAGATAGGCAAAAAACATTGACTAATGCAGAATTTGCAATATTGCAGTCGATGGATTTAGCTGAGCTAAAAAGCTATGAACAAGCTAAATCTCTAACGATAGATCTTCTAAAGCAATGGTTGGTGAAGTACAAATTCAGCAAATGGAATACTCACAGAACCGATCCTGACAAAATAGGTCAAGAAGTGACTGACGAAGAAAAAGAGAAAAGAGCTGAAGATATAGCTTCAGATTTGAGCAATAACAAAAAATGGAAATCCCACGGAAGGCCTATTCCATTGTCTGTCCTTAGGGACCTAAAACTAGAAATCAACGATTATAGTGAAAATGAACAAATGAAACACTTGATAAAAGAATACTACGATCTCTTTATTGATTATATTAACAAAAACAATAATCCTTTCTTTATGCATACAAGGAGATTTATATGAAAGACGATAAAGTACCATCTGAAGCTATGTCTTCAATGGATTCAACAAAGTACGATGCGGAAGTGCTATCTTGCTATGCTGCATCACTTCTCAGAAAAAATAACCTTATTGATCAGGGGTTGATTCAAAAGAGGGGTTATGAACTCAAGTCGCCTGATCAGACATGCAAATTGGTAGATACCCTAACTGTAAATAGAAAACCCACCATAACTTTCTAGTGGCTTGTGTACTTCCCAAGTAATTGAGATATTAATAATCATTAAAACCCTTATGGCTAACCACTATAAGGGTTTTTTGATATTGCAAAACTGATGCTAATCCCAACTGCATCACCTGTTTATTATTACTGATTGAAACCGATACATCTTTTGTTAAGTATTGATTCTCTACTGGCTTAGGGCATCTGATTTGCCCTGTTTGATAGCTCTGAAGAGACACCCCACAAATTCCTCATGGGGAATGTTCGGATGCATTTCTCACGGCCCAAGCTCCACATTGAGACGCTCCATAGGATTGCTGCTGATAATCTTGCTCCAATGTGAGGGCGGAAACTCTTTCCCGGACTGTCCTCCGGCCTTGCTTAAAGATATATGATCTGATGCCCGCTTGAGCTATTTCGCTTGACAATAAGCCCAGCGGGTTTTTTATGCTTCAGAGAAGCGGAAGCTGCGGGCTATCATATTTTGCCACAAAATCTTAGGCTGCATGTGTGACTGGGGATCAAAGCCCCGTAAGCGCCAGATAAGCTGCTTTGGTCACACCCTCTCCGCTTCACCGAAACAAGCAAGGAAAAAGAAAGTATAGTGAGAATACTGGAATTAATCGAATACTACTTTGCGCATCATGTAATCTTTAGTGCTGCGTTAATGCTGTTGGTGGGCTATTTTTTCGGGCAACTTGCCGAGCGCATAAAACTTCCCGCCATCACGGGCTACATCCTTGCAGGAGTAGTAATCGGCAGCAGTGGCCTGAGGCTGATCAGACCGGCAAATATGGAAATGCTGTATGTGGTATCGGAGCTAACCTTATCCTTCATTGCGGTCATCATCGGGGGTGAATTCTCGTTTCACAAGCTTAGATTATATGGTAAAAACATCCTGATTCTCACCTTGGCACAGATGCTCCTCACCTTTGTCCTGGTATCTTTCGGATTGTGCTTAGCCGGTTTACCCGCTTACATCTCCTTTGTATTGGGTGCCATATCCGCTGCCACGGCTCCTGCTGCCACAGTGGTGATAGTGGAAAAGCTGAAGGCAAAAGGCAAATTTGTGGACTATCTCTATGGTATTGTGGCTCTGGATGACGCGGGCACAGTTATCCTGTTTTCAGTAGCCTTTGCCTTATCGGCGTCCATGATGGGACAGGTGGAGCTGGTCTTAAGCACGGCACTGTGGCATGCTTTCAGCGAGATTTTATATTCCATCTTCGTGGGAGCTATTGCAGGGCTGGCAATTCACTATACAACCATCAAGAAACGGAATCTGAACGAGATCAAGATCCTGGCGTTGGGCTTCATCTTCCTTAGCACCTCCATATCCATCAGTCTTGGGCTTTCCCCCTTGATAGCCAATATGACTTTGGGTATGGTCCTAGTAAATCTTTCCAGCAAGCATGTACGCATCCTGTTTACTTTTGAGCCGCTTACTTCGGTACTTTATGCCATTTTTTTCTCCATCGCGGGAGCGGAATTGCGCCTTGGTGTGTTTGCGGATTTTTCCATACTGCTGGCCGGATTCGCTTATATAGCTTTGCGTATGCTGGGAAAATATGGGGGCATCTTTATGGCTTCGTCGTGTCTGAAGATGGACAAGGGTATCCGCAACTACTTGGGGCTTAGCCTCTTTCCTCAGGCAGGGGTAGCCATCGGATTGGTGCTTTTTGTGCAAGCTTCGCCGGTGGTGCATAATGCCTCAGCTGCAGTGCAAGCTGACATCGCAAAGATGATAAATATCGTATTGATGTCTGTATTTTTCAATGAAATAGTGGGCCCGCCGCTATCGAAATTCGCCATTATGAAAAATTTGAAAGGGAGAGTATCATGAACTTGGCAGAAGCCATCAAATTGGAAAGCTGCAGCATAGATTTTCAAGCTATCGACAAAAAAGACGCTTTACGCAAGATTGCCGCTCTGTTCAAAAGAGTTCATGGCTTCGAAGATATCGAGGAAAACAGCATCTTCCGGGGTTTGAAAGAGAGAGAAGATTTGGGCAGCACCGGCTTTGCACACGGGATAGCCATGCCTCATTGTCAATTGGCAAGCCTCAAAAAGTTTTACATCAGCATCGCCATCTGTCGGAAAGGCGTAATGTTCGATTCCATCGACGGCAAAAAAACCCGCATCTTCGTCTCCATCATCGGTCCTCAAGACTGCCGTAACGAGCATCTGCAGTATCTGGCAGCCTGCTCGCACGTCCTCAAGCAAACGGGAGTTATTGGCGATCTTTTACAGGCAAATTCTCGCATTAATCTTTTTGAGGAATTCCTGAAGCATACCGATAATGGTTATGGCAAATTAAGCAGTAAAGGTCTGGATAAACTCTTGCTGCTGGTGGTTCAGGACGAGAGCATCCTACAGGATATCACTGAGGTTTTTGTAGAATACGGTATTCAGCAATCCATCATACTGAACGGTTCGCAAATGGAAAATCTGATCTCCAAAGTTCCGCTATTTATGGGTTTCTTCAATTTCACCGGAGACAAAAATCCCAGCACCAAAATCGTGATGGCGAAGATTATGAAAGACCATATAAATGCCATCCTGAGAGGATTGGAAGACATTTTTGGAGATCTGGATTCTTTTTCCGGACTCAAATTGCTGGTGTTGGATATCTTCTTTGCCAAAGGCTTCTGAGAGCCGTGGGCTGATATCCCTGCAAACACTCAGGTTTAGAGAATCCGATCCAGAGCCGGGGCGCTAATCTCCATATTCGATCTTCCGCTCTTGGACCTGCTGGTAGGGCGCGCGTAGTTACTCAATCTGCAAGGAAATATTACACTCCCCAAATCTCTTTAGCGTATTGCTTTATCACATAATCGGAGGAAAAGATACCCATATTCGCCACGTTAATGATGGACTTCTTGTTCCACAACGCCTCACTAGCGTATTCCTTTGATACCAAAGCCATTGAGTCCGCATAAGAGTGAAAATCTGCCATCAGACAATAGCGATCACCATATTCCGTCAGCTCTTGCAGAATGGGTAGATACAATTCAGGCTGAGCGGGATTTAGGGCATTCGAGGCGATGAAATCGATAACTGCTTTCAGATCCTCATCCCGATTTAGGTAATCCATGGGATTGTAGGCGTGAGCACGAAGCTTTCGGATTCCCTCGGCGTCATTTCCGAAGATATAGATGTTATCCGCGCCCACGGCAGATTTGATCTCGATGTTTGCCCCATCCAGGGTGCCGACGGTTAGTGCACCGTTGAGAGCAAACTTCATGTTTCCGGTTCCGGAAGCCTCTGTTCCCGCTGTGGAAATCTGTTGCGAAATCTCGGCGGCGGGCATGATATGCTCTGCCAGGCTAACCCGGTAGTTTGGCAAAAACACTACTTTTAGCATATTCGCCATCTGCTTATCCGCGGCAATCCATGCTCCTATATCGTTGATAAACTTTATGATAAGCTTTGCCATGGCATATCCCGGAGCAGCTTTCCCGGCGAAGAGGAAAGTGTGGGGGATCTGCGGGAAGATCTGTTTATCGCGGATCTGCAAGCCCAGATGAATAATATGTAATGCATTGAGCAGCTGCCTTTTATACTCATGTATCCGCTTCACTTGAAAGTCAAAGATGGAATCCGGATTTAGCTGGAAATTGCCCTGATTTTGCATCAGTCTGGCAAAATCCATTTTATTCTGTTGCTTTACCTTGATCCATTGCTGTACAAAGGTGGCATCATCGGCAAACTGCTGTAGAGCGCTCAATTTACTCAGATCCTGCTGCCACTTCTCCCCGATGGCATCGCAGATGAGATCACTGAGCCCGGGATTTGCCAGAATCAGCCAACGGCGCGGTGTGATGCCATTGGTCTTGTTATTAAATTTTTCGGGGCTGATCTTGTAGAATCCGGCAAAGAGCTTGTGCTTCAAAAGATCAGTGTGCAGCGCGGAAACTCCATTCACACTATGTGATCCCACGATGGCGAGATTTGCCATTTTGATGGCCTTATGGGGAAACTCCTGAACTATGGATAGCTCTGGGATGTCATCACTCTGCAGACTAAGGGAATCCAAAAAGCGTCGGTTGATCTCGTATATGATCTGCAGATGGCGCGGGAGTACGGCTTGCAGCAGGTCCACGTTCCAGGTTTCCAGTGCTTCCGGCAGGATGGTGTGGTTTGTATAAGCAAAGGTTTTGCAACAGATATCCCAAGCCTTTGTCCAGGGTATATCCTTTTCATCCACCAGGATGCGCATCAATTCCGGAATGGCAATGGCGGGATGGGTGTCGTTCAACTGAATGGCAACCTTCTGCGGCAATTTGCTGAAGCTGTCGTGGGTCTTCAGATAGCGACGCAGGATATCTTGTATGGTGGCGCAGACAAAGAAGTATTCTTGCTTTAGCCGCAGTTCCTTACCCTGCAAGGTATCGTCTTTGGGATACAGCACTTTGGAGATGATCTCACTATCGTTTTTGTCCGCGACAGCGCTCACATAGTCGCCTTCGTTGAACATATTCAGGTTAAAGTCACGCGTAGCCTTGGCAGACCATAGTCGCAGGGTGTTTACCGCGCCGTTTTTGTATCCGGGGATCATGTAGTCGAACGCCATCGCCATCACGTAGGATTCGTCTTCCCAAGTGATCTTCAATTTCCCACCTTTGCCGGGTGTCATCAGCACCCTGCCTCCATAGCGAACCGGATAAAGATGTTCGGGCTGGGGGATCTCCCACACTGTTCCGTAACGCAACCAGTTATCGGGAGATTCCACCTGATAACCATCCTTAATGTGCTGGCGGAAAATGCCGTATTCATAGCGGATACCGTAACCATAAGCCGGGATCTTCAGGGTGGAAAGTGAATCCAGAAAACAGGCGGCAAGACGCCCCAAACCGCCATTACCCAATCCCGCATCCCATTCTATCTCCGCTAGTTCACTCATATCGAAGCCCAGTTTTTTCAATGCCGCGGACGCTTCAGCTACGATGTCCAGATTGATCAGCGCATTACTCAGCGCTCTGCCGATGAGAAATTCCAAGGACAGATAATACACTCTTTTGGCATCAACTGCATATTGTTCCTGTTGATAGGCGAGCCAGTTATCGGTAAGATAATCGCGGATAGTGAGAGCAAAAGCCACATAGCAATCGTATTCAGTGGCGGAATATTGGTCCTTGCCCAGATCGTATTTGAGGTTGTGAAGAAATCTGCCTACGATAGCTTCTACGGAAGTATCTGTGGAAGAAAACCGCCATTTGTCATTTGGTTTCAGCTTCATAGGAACTCCTTTTCTGCGGAGTTTGTACTGCAGATAAACAAGATTAGCCGCAGAAGAAAGCATACTTACAATATACTGCAATAGTTACTTAGGTCAAGGGATATCTTGGCTCTGTCATACGAAAGCTCTGCATCGAAGAGAAACCTTTCCGGAGGGATTATATTGAGCTTTGATTGAACCTGATTTATACAGTAGCCCTACCGCCCAAACATTGAAGAGTTGAGATAGAATGGAGCTGGAAGGTTGAGAAGGTTGAGAAGGTTGAGAGGGTTGAAAGATGAAAATCCGGTAAAATCAGGAAAGACCACCATGCCTTCTTACGTGAATTCAATGTCAGTTTGTAGCGGTTCACTATCTGGTAAAAGCTATCTCTGCCAATGACGATACCTCTCGCTGCCAGTTCTTTGCGTACCTGAGTACCGTATAGACCAGGTCTTTCATCAAGCATTGAGATTACCTGATCTCGAACTCGATCCTTGCGAAGAAGCTTTTCTTCATCACAATGCAGGTAAGTCTTGTATAGATTCTGACGCGACATCATATTGGCCTCTGAAAATAAGCTTTTATTTAAAGTCTTCCCGTTCTTTTTAGCCTTTTTCTCCGAGATGATGAGAGCTTTTCTAACAGTTTTTTTTAGTCTCTTCATCTGCCTCAGAATATAGCGCTTCGATTAGCGATTCCTGGTACATGATGACCTCTTCATATCGCTCGAATTGTCGGTTGATTGGCCCATGAATGAGAACCATCGGTGCATTCTTTCGCTTCGTTAATGTCCTTGGAATCCTTAACATATCTCGTTTTTTCATATACTCTCTCACCCATTCTCGTACCATATAGACCTCGTCTATCCCATTTTGCATACATGCCGAGGCTATACTTATGCCTTCGGATACTATGTCATATATTACCATTCTCTTAGTAAGCTCAGAGTACTTAACTGCTTTTCTCACTTTACGTTTCATTATTCATCCTCAATTAGCTGTCAACTAAAATCAGGAAAGACCAGTTGCGGGTGTGGATATTTTGCCACAGTATAACACAGTTTCTCTTTAAAGTGGTATAATTTTACCAAGGCGTGGATTATGTCGTATCAATTTCGCATACAGACATGATATACCCGGTTTAGGTCCCTCAGTTTATCTTCAATACTAAAGATCTCCCCAGAAAAAGCTTGACTCCCCGCCCATGCCCAAATCTGATGATTGAACATAATATTCATCTCGAAAAGGATTTTGGAAATGGTAGGATTCGCGCTCACATACACCACTTTGGGAATAGATGCGATTCAGGTAGCGGTAGAATGCGATCGGGAAGGCACCATGCAACAGGGCGTGAACATCGTAGGAATGCCGACAAATGCCGTGAAAGAGAGCAAAGACCGGGTTTTTGCTGCTTTGCGCAACAGTGGAATTTCGTATCAAAGCGCCCGCTATACCATCAATCTGGCACCTGCCGATATCCGCAAGGATTCTTCTGCGCTTGATCTGCCCATCGCCCTGGCTGTGGTGATGAACAACAACGGTGTCCCGGATCCCGGTTTAAGCAAAATCGCCGTTGTGGGCGAGCTCTCCCTAGATGGCAATGTGCGTCCCGTAGATGGAGTCTTGCCGATTGCCATCTCAGCCAAACGGGACGGCGTGGACACCCTCATCGTGCCCTACGAGAATGCTGAAGAAGCCGCCATCATCGATGGCATCAAGGTGATCCCCGTAACCGCGCTCTCCGAAACAGTACGCTATCTGCGAGGGGAAGCCTCCATTGAAGCCGCAAAAGTGGATCTCGACAAGATCTTTTCCGTACTCAACGATTTCCCCTTGGATATGCACGACGTGAAGGGGCAATATCAGGTGAAGCGAGCTTTGGAAGTAGCAGCCGCCGGAGGGCACAACCTGCTGATGATAGGCCCTCCCGGAAGCGGTAAAACCATGCTGGCGCGCCGTGTTCCCACTATTCTGCCGGAGCTGACACTCGATGAAGCGCTGGAAGCCACCAAAATCCATAGTGTTGCCGGATTTTCCAAGGACTTCAAGAATGGTATCCTGACCACCAGAGCCTTTCGCGCCCCGCACCACACCATCAGCGATGTAGCGTTAATTGGCGGCGGTGCCTACCCCAAGCCCGGAGAGGTGAGCCTGAGCCATCGCGGTGTGCTATTTTTGGACGAACTGCCGGAGTTTAAACGCCCAGTACTGGAAGTATTGCGCCAGCCGCTGGAAGACGGCATCGTTACTATCTCCCGAGCTGCCACCAGTCTCACATTCCCTGCAGAATTCATGTTGATCGCCTCCATGAATCCCTGTCCCTGCGGATACTATGGGGCAAACATCCCAAATCATGAATGTACCTGCGATCCCGGCTCCATCAGCAGATACCGGAATCGCATATCCGGTCCCTTGTTGGACCGCATCGACATCCATGTGGAGGTACCCACTGTTGCTTACAAAGACTTGAGCGCTCTGCCTTCCGGAGATACATCGGCGCAGATTCGCCAGCGGGTGAACAAGGCTCGTGAGATTCAGCATAAACGCTTTGAACACAAAGGAATCTTCAATAACAGCCAGATGAACAGCAAAATGATGCGGGAATTCTGCTCGCTGGATAGCGCCAGTCACGCTCTGATGCAAAACGCGATCGATAAAATGGGCTATTCTGCCCGTGTTTTTGACCGCATTCTGAAAGTTGCCAGAACCATCGCAGACCTTGAAGATCAAGAGCAGATAAAGAGTGAGCATATCTCCGAAGCCATCCAATATCGCACTCTGGATCGGAAATATTGGAGTTAACCAAGCTCAGCCCGGTATAAACAATAAACGAATGGAGGATAAATGTTCCGAAATCTAAGTATATTAATGGTAATCCTGCTAACCCTGAGCCTTACGGCTTGCAGCAGAAATCGTGATGCCGCCATAAAGCAAGCGAACACTGAAGAAAAACCGGGCAGCACTCCCGATGTGCCTGTAGTAGAAATTGAACGTAATCAATTTGATTTTCCCTATAGCTTGTGGGAACAAGTGAACCGTAAAGGCGAAAATCTCTTCCTTTCACCCTTCAGCATAGACGCTGCCATGGCCATGGCCTACACCGGTGCAGCAGGCAGGACAGCCGAGGAAATGGGAAAAGTGATGGGCTACGAAGCCAAGCCGGATCAAGAACACTTTGCCTTCCGCAAAAGAATCTCCATGCTGAACGATATTCCCAAACGGGGCAGAGCACAACTGAATATAGCAAACGCCTTGTTCAACGCCGAAACCAATAAAGACATCCTGATCCCCGAATATACCAAAACCCTACAAGAGTCTTTTGATAGCGATCTCTACAGCCTGGACTTTAACCAAGCCAAAGAAACTGCTGATTTCATCAATCAATGGGTGGAAAAGAAGACTCATGAGCGCATCAAAAACATCATCTCCGAACGCCAGATTGAGGACAGCAGCGATGGTATGGTATTGGTAAACAGCATCTATTTTAAAAGCGACTGGATGAGCCGGTTTGAAGAATTCAACACTCGCAAAGACACTTTCTACACCAGCTCAGAGCGCAATGAGAAACAGAGTAAGCCAATGCTCATGATGAAACAAACCGGTACTTTCGGCTATGGCGAGACCGGAGATTGCAAAGTATTGGAGATGCCTTTTGCGGAATCCGAACTTGCCATGATCTTTGTGCTGCCCCAGGATATCGAAGCCACCTGCGCCGCGCTCGATCATGACATGTGGCAAGGCTGGTTAAAGAGCCTGTCCCGCCCCCGCGAGGTAGAAGTGATCATCCCCAGATTCCGCCTGGAACACACTTTGGACAAATTGGTCGACACATTCCGCGTGCTGGGCATTCGGGACGCCTTTGACGGTGGGAGCGCAGATTTTTCCGGCATCATGAAGACCGGAATCACGCAGAATCTATATATCTCAGACATTGTCCACAAAGCCTTTTTGGAAGTTATCGAGCAAGGCACTGAAGCTGCTGCTGCCACTCAAGTAGGTTTTGCCAAAACATCCTTCAACCCTCCAAACCCGGACATTCCCGTGTTTAGAGCGGATCAACCCTTCCTGTGCATGATCGTGCATAAAGTAAGCAATGAAACTCTCTTTATGGCGAAAGTGGTAGATCCCGCCGACGCGGACTAATATCTGATTTGAATTGAAATGATATAATCTATTCCAGCCCATCACCCAAACATTGAAGAGTGAAGAGCTAAAAAGTGAATGAGATGGGGCGGCCCCATGCCCCGATTATTCAATGGTCTTAAGTAAACCATTACCGGGAGCTGATGTCTCCCGGTTTCTTTTGTATATTACATTGTACACATTGGATATGGCACAATCTGGCGGGGTGTTGTGTATCAGCCCCGCTCCATATTGGGCGGAGGGATGAGCTTGGATTATGGCATTTTAAAACAAAAGGGTATATGTAAAAACCGGAGCAGATATCTTTCCGCTCCGGTTTTCATATTTATGGGTTTAGCCTAGCTGTAAAATGAGTTCTTTTGCCCGGCTTTGCATCGACACTTTCAGATCCTTGGAAAAGCGCGTGCAGATTGCGCCGGCTTGCGGAACTGCACCCTTGGCACGCAGTTCTCTTGCCATATAGCCGATCGCGGCATTACCACCCATCCAGCGGAAGGGAAAGCCCATCGTTACAAAGCTGCAGCATTTCTTGCCCTGCAGATGATCCATTTGCTTGATCGCTGCCACGATCAACGGAGAAGGGCCAAAGGCCCAAACCGGTCCGCCAAACATGATCATATCATATGCCTCAGGATCAGGCAAGTTCGTAATCTTGATCTCTTGTTTATCTCTCACAGAGGCTTGTTTCACCGGATTCAGCGTCGCCAGTTTCAGGCAATCGGCGCTGTGCCCCGCTTTTTGCAATACCTCTTGCAAGACATTGGCAAAAGACTCGGTTACACCGCTTTGACTGTGATACAATATGCAGATCTTCATTATTGCGTCAGATAAGGTGCTTGTTTGGAGTTATCGTTACGTTCCCAGCGGTCGTCGATTTTGGTATCGACCGGAGACATATCTTTGAAGTATTTCACGATAGCGTCGCGCAGGTTTATGTTGTGATTGGTAATATCCTCGGCAGGGGTGTTCATCAGCATGGTAAGCCCGGCATTGCCCTGCATCAGGAAGTCTGTGGTGGCAACGGTATAGATCTTATCCGGATCCCAAGGTTCTCCTCCGATGAGGAGAGTGGTCACACGGTCAAAATTCGGGCGTTGCCGGGAATACACCACGTTCACTCCGGAAACGATGAGACCTGCACGGCTGCCTTCCACACGCGTCTCAATGATGCGCCGCAGAGTTCTGCCATCGCATTTGAAGCTGATGAGCATATTATCGAAAGGCATCACTTCAAAGATATTGCGATAGCTCACTGGTCCGCTTTTGATTTCGGCACGTACACCACCCAGATTCAGGAAAGAGAAATCTGCGTTTACCATATACTTCATGGCATCCACAATGGTATTGCCCATCGGAGATTGCGCGTCCACATTGGTGCGGGAAAGATGGCTTTTTGCATAGCCGACCACTTCATCCATGCCCTCTTCGGCGATGGATACATAGCCTTCGATAAGGTCACGGGCATCGGGATCGGGAATAAACTGATCCTCAAAGAGGGTGATCATGGCTCCTTCACGGATGGCGGGAAGCTCGTATCCGGTGAGGGTCTTGGTTTCCGGATCGATAGTAAGAGTAAGCATACCCAGATTTGATCCGTAGGCATAACCGGTGATCACCATGGTATGAGTAACCGGATCGATCCAGGGCTCCGGCCATCCTTTGTGGATATGTCCACCGATGAACAGGTCTATACCATCCACTTCCCGGGCAATTTCCTGAGCGTCATAACCCCAGTGACCGCGCCTTTCCGCATAGCGGGGATTGCCTTTCTCGTCGTAGCGGCTCAGATAGGTTTCCACGTTTTCATAGGGAAGCCCGGCATGTCCCAATACAATCACCAGATCCACTTTCTCCTCTTCCCGCAGGATTTTCACATACTTGGTTACGGATTCTTTTTCATCCAGAAATTCGATGTTGCGTATGTTTTCCGGGAAGCTCATCTGTTTTGTATCTGTGGTAGTAAAACCCAGGATACCGATACGCAGGCCCATGCGGTTCACTATGGTATATGGGAAGGCGTACCAAGGGATCTCTCCTGTTTCGGTATCGATCACGTTGCAGGTAAGAATCGGGAAGTTTGCCAATTCCAGAGTCGGCTCCAGTTCGTCCTGCAATATGTCGAATTCATGGTTGCCGATGGTCATGGCGTCATAACCGACCATATTCATGTATTCGATTACGGATACGCCATTTGTGACCGTACCTACCGGTCTGCCCTGAAAGAAATCTCCGGCATCCAATAGTAAGGACTGACGGGTGGGGCTTTGAAAAGAGCGGATATGCTTGATGAGCGTCGCCGCAGCCGCACCGCCACCTAGTTGAGGCGGAAATTCCGGATTCATGAAAGTGGCTTGAGAGCGGTCTATTCCACCATGCACGTCATTTGACCACATGATATCCAGCCGCAGGTCTTCAGCCATCGCCAGACTCAGCGCCAAAAGCAGCACTGAGAGTATTATATATCTTTTCATAATTAACCTCTTAAGGTCTTTACCAACTGAATGAAATACCGGCATTGAAGCTAACGATATTTTCCTTTACTTTGTCCGGATTTTCCCATCCGCGATTTTGAAGATCTATATAGGTATTGGGCCATAATGCGTAGGCTCCACCGGTATAAACTCTATCGTCATAGTATTTATCACCAAAGAGATCGAGGGCCTGATACTCGCGCCATCCAAAGCCGAAGCCCAGATCCAATACCCAGTTTTTGTACAATTGAACGGAGGACCCACCGGTTATCATGGGACTGATCACTTTTTTCACGGCTCTGTAGGTATAAGGATCGCCATCACTATTTACGTCCTCTTCCATGGTTTGAAAATAGCTGCTTACAGCCTGAAATCCCAAGCGCAAGGGAACTCGGTTTACCACATGGTGTTCCACGCCCGCATAAAAATTGAAGACATCATCGTAGAGATCGTCCACATCGCTGTATTGAACCATTTCCAGTTCTGCATTGAACACGGTGCGCATTACATTGCGCGGGTAATAGCTGATCCCTGCCTTAAATTCCGCGGGCAGGTCATAATCTCCATCCATCACTACAACTGTGCTGTCTTGCGCCACATTACGATAGGCATCCCGCAGGGTGTAGTCCGTACCACTGAGATCCAGACTTGTTTTTGGGGTCATGGTAAGACCAATACCCCAGCGCGGTCCCATCCGAAAAGCAGCTCCCAGCTTCAGCTGTTCACCTTCCAGCTCCCAATCCCGGGTTCTGGTATATTCGGGTAATATGTCTTCACCAACTTGTTGCACAGACCAATCGCTCCATCTGATCGTGGTTTCTTGCTCTACATCGGCAGACATCAGGGCAAAATCCATGCCCAGATTCACATTCCAGTAATCTGCGAGGTCAAAGCCGATACTTGCGGCCATGGCAGTCTTCATCAGCGTGCCCACGTTGTCGATTTCATTCTGGGCGATCTTTTCGGGATAGCCATCGCTATCGGTGTTGCGGTTGTTGCGGATCTCTTCGCTGTATTTACCGGAAAAACTGATGTAGGGAGTATGATAGGCACCCAGTCCCAGATGCAATTTACCAAAAGTCATCGCGGCAAAACCGGCTCCGGCAAAATCTGTAAAAGCGTTGATATTGGATGCATACACAGAGTCATCGATGTAGGCATCGAAGCTATTGTAGAGCGGAAGCATGCGGGTGTCTTCAGCGCGGTTGATGATAGTATTCAGGCTCAAGCCGGCATAGCGGTTCTGAACAGTGATATTGGCGGGGTTGATGGCAATAGAGCCGGGGCGCATATCGTTGAAGACCCCGGTGCCGCCCATAGCCATTCCCCGGGCGTCCAAAACGCCGTAACGCTGACCCAGGGAGGCCTGACCATAAGGCGGGTGACCATAATAGTTGTCGCTTACGCTAAATGCACCAAGCAAAGAGACCAGCATCAGCAGGCCGAAGATAATTAAGTGTTTATTTGATAACATGTTTCCTCCACGTTAGAAGCGATAATCAAGGGAAAAGCGGATTGTGTTTTCACTGTGTTCCACTCTTTCAGCATAGCTAAGCTGATCCACCAGATTGGGGTGATTGGGATCGTTGTTTTGGCGGATTCTTACTTCTTTATCCTGATAAGTTTTGTTGCGGAACTTGATGTTCATATACATATTGTTTGAGATGCGGCTGGAGATGGCGATCCAGGCTTTGGCGCCACGTTCGCCCATAAAGTCGATTTCCATATCTTCCCAATCCCAATGCGAGATGCCATGGCCATACCAATATACCAGAGAGCCTTGCAGTTTCACGCTGGGAGTGAAGTTGTGAGTGTAATTCACGCCAATGTAATCCCCGGTCATCAGGGTCTGCGCCGCGGCCATGCTGTTGTTTCCGGGCTGCGCAGGATTGGTGAGTGATGTGTAGGGCGGGCTCAACACTGTATTATAACGGTATTCCAGCTCCAAAAAGTCGCGATTGGAGAGGAATGTGCGGATGGCCATAGTGTATTCATTGGTTTTGGATACTCCGCGCTCGGCTGTGTCGTCATAGCGGTTCACCTGGTTCTTGTAGCGAAATCTCATCCCCAGTTGATAAAGGGGGCGAAATTCCAATTCACTCTGGAATCTGGCACTGCGCCGACCGTCCGCAAGTCTTTCCCAGAGATCCAAGTAGCTGCGTCCCACCGTGAAGTAATTGTTGAATTTGTATCTGGTCTCAAAGTATATGCCTTTTTCTGGTTGAGACTGATTGCTGTTCTGATACAGATCCGAAATCAGCGGATTGCTGAGCGCATAGACATTCTTTTCCAGGATGGTGTCGTCAAAGCGCTCATGCTCCGAAAAACTGTTGCTGTACGGGTTATCGAAGCCGATATCGTAATTGCGCAACAGAGTAATAAAATAGAGATTCTCAAATTGGGTGTGAGCGCTGATCAGGTATGCCTTGGGATCGTCGCCCAGCTTGAAATCTTCACCGTCTTTGCTCATTTCGGCATATTCACCCTGGATCGCGGTGTTGCCCAATACCGTCCCTCCATCAAAGCCTATCACCCGGCGATAATCGCGGCTGTAGGAATCTGTCTGAGTGCTATACAGGTTGCTTATCTCGGCATTCATCGCTTTCTCTATCTTAGGAATATTGTAGGAATCCCGAAGCATAATGTCTTTCAATTCGTTGAAGCCCGGAACCACAAAATGGGCGTCCTCATACAAAGCTGTATAAGTGGTAAAGCCCAGTCTGGTACCGATCAAGGGGCTCACTTCCACATGAGTTCCCCAAAGCTTTTCTCGAATGGCGTCCCTGCGGGGGGCAAGATTGATGTATTGCATGTGATATGGGGTGTATGTGGATCCTGAAGGAATTTCGTCCGGATAAAGCGACGCGTTCAGATGCGCTTCCGCCTCCAGCATGGTGTCGTTATCGTAGGGCAGGCTGGGAGTTACAAAAGAGAAGAACTTATTCTTGTCGGCTCTCACTGCACTGCCATCTTCATAAGTATAGAGAGCTACTCCGCCATCCATGATGTACTGATTGCCGGCGTTGTCAGTAAAAACGTCATTACCATATTCATCCCGCATTACATAGCTGCCGTCTTCGTTGATGTAAGCCAGGCCGTCTTTATCGTCGTCAGACACAAAGAAAGATGCATTAAAATATGGGTTCGCCAGCTCGATAGCCGCTCCACGCAAGGCGTATTGCTGCGCTTTAGAAAGATCCGGCGTGATGCCCATGATGCGTTTGCTGAAGCCAAAGCCGGTCTTACGGCTGCTGTAAAAATCCGTATTCTCCATCGTGAGACCTTCGCCATATGTGGCTCGGTAATGTCCCAGATACATCTTCAAAGCAGTGTTGCCCAACAAAGGCATTTTGGTGTTCTCATAGCCGGCAAAATACTTACTGCTGTTCAAAAAGTCTTCACTATTCATGTATTGCCAGCCTTCATGCGCCTTGGGCGAGTGATTCATGATGCCCATCTTGAAATTGTTGCCATAGCGCATCCGCAATTTCGCGCTAATATCCGGCTGCACCTGATCAAGCTCGAAATAGCCCCAATATGAACTTCGTTTATCTTGAGGAACAGTAAGCCAGTTGTTGCCATAATCACTGGGCAGGAACGGCTCGTGCAACATATCGTATTGCCCTTCCTCGAAGTATCTGGTATAGTATTGCACTCGGGCGTCGAACATCAAGCGGTTTTTTACCGGAGGCTCTTTGAAATATACGTAATTTCGCAGATTTGAGTAGCCGTAATAAGAGAGCCCCAAGGTACCACGGAGATCTCTGGTGTCTGCAATGGTATCGCCTCTGGCCACACGCTTCAATATCGCTGCAGCATCCACGGCAGATACGTTTGGCAGACTCACAAAGTCGTTGAACTGCATTCTGTTCACATTCTGCGGAGTCATCAGATAGTCTTCCCAAACGTCCGCCATACCTTCGCTGGCGCCTTCATTGCTGTCCAATCGTTCAATCAGGTAGCTGATCTCCTCTCTGCGCAGCGCCACATCGTCGGTCTCGGTGTATATTGACACCACCACCAGCGGCTTCAGTTTGTTCATGGTGCGTTGATCTATGGATGGGATTTCGCGAAGATCGTAGATATTGTCGAAAATCTTCACAAAAGTCCTGTATTCATAGATGTCCCGCGCTTGCGCTTCCGTGATGGGAAGCTGTTCTAATTCGCTCAAGGGGGCGGTATTCAGATCCACCTTTGCGGCGAGCAGCCCGATAAATATCAGGGCAAGGAACATCAAAAAGAGCTTTTTCATCGCGTTTCCTTATGCTTATCTATGCTTTCTTAAAAATTCCGGGTTTATTGTTCTATTCTAACCGTATTCCAGTATGAATGCACATTATAAAAACAGCTCATTATCTGTAAAGATATTTTTTTGTCACCGGCTTCGGCTATTTCTGCTGCCATGCTCCCGGTATTTGCCGCTGACATTTGACGCTTTGCCCTAGAAGCCAAAACGAATCTCCACCTTTTTCCGGGATTGTGTATGTGCCAATATCTTCCCCTTGGTTTTAAGGGGTGCCGAAGCTGATATCGTCTGGTTATCATCGGGTGAACACAGCTTGATTACGGCTTTATATCCGGATCGGCACGCCTTGAAGCATAGGGGGACTTGGCTGGCGGCTGAGTTTGTGTAGAATGCAGGAATGCAGTTGGAGGAGATGTTGCAGAGAGATGCTGTTTTCCTTATCCGGCGTGGAAGCGGTATACGGGCAATTTTTTGTCCACGGATTACACAAACAAACACAAATTGAGCTAATTGGGAAAATGTGCTTCAAAATTTCTCAAGCCTCTCAAACCTGATATCAAGACTATCTTTGGAAATTTGCTTGCTCGGTTTTGGACCTTTTTGCGCGTGTTTGGATCACCGATTATTGCAAATTGAGCCGATTTCGGACTGGATCTGGAAATTCAAGAGCCAGGCTAAAACAAGGCGAGTTTAACTGGGCGCAAAGAAGTGACAAAAATACCGTGAAACCGGGACAGATTCTTATCTCGAAGATACTGACGCAACGGAAGCCTATATTGTTGTTGCTGTGGGTCGCATAAATGTTGAAGTCGGTGTCCATGGACTTCAAAGAGCCATTTCATGGTTTGAACTAAGCACTTGCAGCCTTGGATTTAGATCTGTTCAAGCATTTGCAGATTTCGGAGACTCATTATATTGTGTTAATCTGGGGACAGGATTGTGGTCTTGCCCACAAAAAAAGTTGACAGAATACGCATGCCATATATGTTGGGAAATCAATCAATAAATATACACAATGCTCTCATGGAGGATAAATGACTGCAACTAAACGCGTTTACCTTTTTGGTAACGGACACGCTGAAGGTAAAGCCGATATGAAGAATCTGCTGGGTGGTAAAGGTGCAAACCTCGCCGAAATGAATCTGATCGGCGTTCCTGTACCCCCCGGATTTACAATCACTACAGACGCCTGTATCGAATTTAACCAAATGGGCCCCGACAAGATGCGTCAACTGCTCGCCGGCGATGTAAAAGCCGCCGTTAAACACGTGGAAGACATCATGGGCATGGAATTCGGTTCCAACGAAAATCCCTTGCTGCTTTCTGTCCGCAGTGGCGCCAGAGCTTCCATGCCCGGCATGATGGATACCATCCTGAACCTCGGGATGAACGATAATGCGGTACAAGGCATCATCAAAAAAACCAATAACGAACGCTTCGCGTGGGATAGCTATCGCCGCTTTGTACAGATGTACGGCGACGTTGTGTTGGGCCTCAAACCCCAAAGCAAAGAAGAAGAAGATCCCTTTGAAGTAATCATACATCACATGAAAGAAGAAAAAGGCGTGACAAACGACCTTGACTTGAGCGCAGAAGACCTGAAGAAACTGGTTGAGCTTTTCAAAAAAGCGGTGAAAGACAATACCGGTCACGATTTCCCTGAAGATCCATGGGATCAGCTGTGGGGAGCCATATTCGCGGTGTTTGACAGCTGGGACAATGACCGTGCGGTATACTACCGGCAGCTCAACGGTATCCCCCACGAATGGGGAACAGCCGTGAATGTGCAGGCTATGGTATTTGGCAATATGGGCGAATCCAGCGCCACCGGCGTTGCCTTCACCCGCGATGCCGCCACCGGCGAAAACATCTTTAACGGCGAATACCTCATCAACGCTCAGGGCGAAGACGTGGTCGCCGGCATCCGCACTCCTCAGCAGATCACCAAAGAAGGATCGCTGAGATGGGCGAAACTGGCGGGAGTAAGCGAGCAGGAACGCGCAGCAAAATTCCCGTCCCTCGAAGAAGTGATGCCCAAAACATATAAAGAACTCTTTGATATCCAAAAGAAACTGGAAAACCACGCCCGCGATATGCAAGACCTGGAATTCACCATTCAAGACGGAAAATTGTGGATGCTGCAGACACGTAACGGCAAGCGTACCGGATTTGCCATGGTTAAAGTAGCCGTGGATATGCTCAAAGAAGGTTTGATCGATGAAAAGACCGCTTTGCTGCGCATGGAACCCGAGAAACTGGACGAATTGCTGCACCCTGTCTTCAATAAAGACGCTATGGCCAAAGCACACGTTATCGCGAAGGGGCTGCCCGCCTCTCCCGGTGCTGCCACCGGCCAGATCGTATTCTTTGCCGATGATGCTGAAGATTGGGCCAAAGACGGTAAAAGGGTGATCCTGGTTCGCACCGAGACTTCTCCGGAAGATCTGCGCGGTATGAACGTTGCCAGAGGCATCCTCACCGCTCGCGGCGGTATGACTTCTCACGCGGCAGTGGTTGCCCGCGGCATGGGTAAATGCTGCGTTTCCGGCGCCGGAAGCCTGATGATAAACTATAAAACCCGCACCATAACGGTTGATGGCAAGACATATAAGGAAGGAGACTGGATCTCCCTGAACGGCTCCACCGGCCAGGTGCTGGAAGGTAAAGTGGAAACACAGGATCCGGAACTGAGCGGAGATTTTGCCAAGATCATGGAACTGGCCGACAAACACACCAAAATGAAAGTGCGCACCAATGCCGATACCCCAAAAGACGCCACTGTAGCCCGCAATTTCGGCGCCGAAGGCATCGGACTCTGCCGCACAGAACATATGTTCTTCGAAGGCGATCGCATCAAAGCTATGCGCGAAATGATCCTGGCCGACGATGAAGCCGGACGCAGAAAAGCCCTGGATAAACTCCTGCCCATGCAGCGCGGAGATTTTGAAGGCATCTTTACCGCCATGAACGGCTTCCCCGTAACCGTGCGCCTTTTGGATCCTCCATTGCACGAATTTGTGCCTCACGAGGAAAAAGACCAGATCGAGATCGCCAAAGACCTCGGTATCGATCCTCAGACAGTGAAGAATAAGGTAGCATCCCTGCATGAGTTTAACCCCATGCTGGGGCACCGCGGTTGCCGACTGGGCAATACCTATCCCGAGATCACCGAGATGCAGGCACGGGCTATCATCGAGGCCGCCATAAACGTTCAGAAACAGGGCGTAAAAGTACTGCCGGAGATCATGGTGCCGCTGATCGGAACTTTGGCCGAATTCAAAATGCAAGAAGAGATTATCCGCGCTACTGCCGACAAGGTATTCAAAGAAAGCGGCACTAAAGTGGAATATATGGTTGGAACCATGATCGAAATCCCCCGCGCCGCTCTTACTGCAGATAAGATCGCCGAACATGCTGAATTCTTTAGCTTTGGCACCAACGACCTTACCCAGATGACATTCGGCTATAGCCGTGACGACGCCGGTGTGTTCCTGCCCGTTTACCTGAAGAAAAACCTGTTGAAACACGATCCCTTCCAGATCCTGGATCAGGAAGGTGTGGGACAACTGGTGGAAATGGGAACCAAACGCGGTCGCAGCGCACGTCCGAACCTGAAAGTGGGCATCTGCGGAGAACACGGTGGTGAACCCAGCAGCGTGGAATTCTGCCATAGAGTGGGAATGAACTACGTAAGCTGCTCCCCCTATCGCGTACCAATTGCCAGACTCGCGGCAGCAATGGCAGCTATTAGATAATACACACAAGCAAGCAGATACACAAACCGGGATCGTATTTTGGCACGATCCCGGTTGCTTTTTTACCCCGAATAATCATTGCCTGCGCCTCCATCAGGGTCTTCGCGTTATACTTTAGACCAAAGCGCTTGAGAATCCTGCGCTGAGAATCAGATCGGCATCCACGCGCAGCATTAATGGCATGATTAGTATGAGCATAATGCTAACATCATATTTGCGCTGATATGGACTTCTGCTTTGCTGATTGGACCTCAGAACACAGTATGGCGGCGCTATTATTTTATGCGCTAAGTTCACTATCAATCGGGTGTCAGGGCTATATCAATAATTAAATCACGAAAAACTACTTGACAGATAATCAATCCTTTTTTATCGATACCCACAGAATGAATAACATACAAGGAGTTTATCATGTGGGAAACACAGATTGACCTCAACGCCATTTTCGAATTGCGCTCTAGGACAACCGATTACTTCGGTCTGGGTGCTATCAACAAGATGCACGATATTGCCAAAAAACTAAGTGAAATGGGCATCAAAAAGGTGCTGATCCTGACCGGTGGCTCATCCTACCGCAAAAACGGAGCGTGGGCTGTAGTCGAACTGGCGCTCACTACAGCCGGAATCAACCATGTATTGTACAATAAGGTAAGTTCCAATCCCACAGACGCGCAGGTGGATGAGGCCACACAAATGGGCCGCCAGTTTGGCGCAGAAGCGGTGATTGGAATCGGTGGGGGAAGCCCGATTGATGCTGCCAAGAGTTCCGCCATTCTAATGGAATATCCAAATAGAACTGCACGGGAGCTTTATGAATTTAAGTTTAGCCCCGAACGGGCACTGCCGATAATCGCCATAAACACTACTCATGGCACCGGATCGGAGGTGAACCGCTTTGCAGTGGTGACCATCTCTGAACTGGAATACAAGCCCGCCATCGCCTACGATTGCATTTATCCCTTGTATGCCATCGATGATCCCGCCTTGATGTATGGCCTGCCGGAAAACCAAACCAGATATGTCTCCGTGGATGCCGTGAATCATGTAATAGAGGCCACCACTACCCTTGCTGCCAATCCTTATGCCATAATGATGGGAAAGGAAACCATCCGTTTGGTTGCCAAGTATCTGCCCATCGCCCTGGAAAACCCCAAGGATTCCGCCGCACGCTATTTTCTAACCTATGCCTCCGCTATAGCCGGGATTTCTTTTGATAACGGACTCTTGCACTTCACTCACGCATTGGAGCATCCGCTATCTGCCATCAAGCCTGAACTGGCGCACGGTTTGGGTTTGTCCATGCTCTTGCCTGCCGTGGTTCAAGAGATCTATCCGGCCCGGCCCAAGGTCCTGGCAGACATCTTTGAGCCCATCATTCCCGGTTTGAAAGGTGAAGCTTCCGAAGCCGTGATGGTGGCTAAAGCTATCGAAAGTTGGCTTTTCAGTTTGGGCATCACTTCCAAATTGGCGGATGAAGGCTTTGGGGCAAAAGACATCGATCGCCTGGTGGAACTCACGCAGCAAACGCCATCTTTGGAGCTTTTGCTCAGCATGGCCCCGGTAAAAGCAGATGCCGGTAGCATCCGCCGCATCTTCAGCAATTCTCTGAAAGCTTTGTAAGAAAGTTCCTTCATATCAGACACTCTCAATACAGCCCGGTTTCCCACCGGGCTTTTTTGATCTTGACTCTGAGTGCCCAGAGCCTTATAATGTATATATAATCGATGCATGATATGGAGATAAATAATGTCTGGAATAGTATTCTTCAAGACTCAGGATTTGGATGGAATTCGCAAGTTCTACACCGGGACCTTGGGCTTGTCACTATACTTGGATCAGGGTAAATGCTTGATCTTTGCCCACAATGGATTCTTAATCGGCTTCTATCTCGGTTTGGAGAGTCAGACCCAGGGAACCATCACTTTTTTGTATGATTCAAAAAGCTTGGTGGATGCCGCGTATGAGCGTTTCAGAAGCATTAGCACCACAGAACCGTGTGTGAATGCCCTGTTTGGCATATATCATTTTTGGGCTTCAGATCCCGAGGGCAGAGTATTGGAATTTCAATATTTCCTCAAGCCCGAAGAGATACAAACCGATAGTAATGAGATCGTGGAAATCCTGAATGAGGATAGCAGCAAACCCAAGCTGCTGCTCACCCGGCTATTGCCGCAAAAAGCCATGGACAAACTGCAAGAGGTCTTTGAGCTTCACGCCAATACTTCGGATAGAGCTATGCAAATCCGGGAATTGAACGAACACATCGCCGGAAAAGACGCTCTTGTCTGCCTGTTGAACGACAGGATCGATGCAGAGCTGATCGCAGCGGCGGACAAGCTGAAAGTAATTGCAAATTATGCCGTTGGCTACAATAACATCGATCTGGAAGCTGCCAAAGCCCGCAACATTGCAGTATGCAACACACCCGGAGTGTTAACCGAAAGCACGGCTGATCTGGCCTGGGCATTGATAATGGCGACCGCTAGGCGCATCCCGGAAAGTGATAAGTTTAGCCGGGAAGGTAAGTTTTTGGGCTGGGAACCGCTGCTCTTTTTGGGCAAAGACATTCATCACAAAACCCTGGGCATTCTGGGCATGGGACGCATCGGTCAAGCCGTCGCCCGTCGCGCCATCGGTTTTGGCATGGACATAATCTATCACGGACCAAGTACTAAGGAACTGGATTTCCCGGCGCAATATGTGGAATTTGATACTTTGATCCGGGAAGCGGATATTTTGAGCCTGCATCTGCCGCTAACACCCGAAACCAGGCATATGATCGGTGAAAAGGAGCTTCGCGCGATGAAGCCGGGCGCGATACTGATCAATACTGCCCGTGGCGCGATAGTGGACGAGAAGATGTTGATAAAGGCTTTGCGAGAGGGATGGATTTGGGCTGCGGGATTGGATGTGTATGAAGAGGAGCCCGAGATTCCGGCGGAATTGAAAGAGCTGCCGAATGTGCTTGTATTGCCGCATATCGGTTCTGCCAGCCTGGAAACCCGCGAAGCGATGGGCATGCTTGCCGCTCGCAACGCGATAGCCATCATTGATGGCAAGCAAGCCCCGGCACGAGTAGTGTAAACTATTCCCCGATTGCTAAAGTGACCTTGAATATATAAAAAAGCCCAGGATCGAGCCCGGGCTTTGATCTGAGCTAATATCTATAGATATTTGTTAATTACGGATTCAATCAGCGCTTGGATCTCATGCATGCGGGCCTCTGTGGTGGCTTCGTAGCGGGTAACCAATACCGGGGTGGTATTGGAAGCGCGAATCAGGCCCCAGCCGTCATCAAAGGTAATGCGGGCCCCGTCAATATCGTTCACGTCAAAACCGCCTTCCACGAATTCCCGGCAGACCTTTGCTACCACATCAAACTTGCGGCTATCCGCACATTTGGTATGCAATTCCGGAGTGTTGTACATCTTCGGTTGATCTGCCAGATATTGGCTTACCGGCATCGGAGTATTGGCAACTATCTCAATGAAGCGGCAGCTCACATAGATGGCGTCGTCAAAGCCTAGATAGCGATCGCCCAAAAACACGTGTCCGCTCATCTCGCCGGCAAATTCCACGCCCAGTTCCTTCATGCGCATTTTGATGTTGGCATGGCCTGTTTTATACATGATGGCTTTGCCTCCGCGCGCCTTGATATCGTCATAGAGATTCTTGGAGCACTTCACATCGGCGATAATGCTTTTGCCGGGATTCTTTGACAGATAATCCCTCGCCAGGATATTCAGAATCTGGTCTCCAAAGAGCATTTTCCCATTTTCGTCCACCACACCTATGCGATCGGCATCGCCATCGAGTCCTATGCCCAGTTCATACTCGGCATCGACCACTGCGCGGGAGAGGTCTGCCATATTCTTTTCCACCGTTGGATCGGGATGATGGTTAGGAAAATCACCATCGGGCTCGCAGTACATTTCGACTACTTCACAGCCTTTGCGACGCAGGATTTCCGGTAGATAGGGGCCACCCATACCATTACCGCCATCCACGATCACCTTCACCGGGCGCTCGATATGGATGTTTTCGCTGATGTAACGAATGTATTCTTCCGCGATATCATCGTTTTTGATCACTTGACCCTCTGCCTGGGCGAAGTCACCTTTCTGAATGAGTTTGAGCAGGTCTTGCAAAGCTTCGGCATATACGCTGCCCAGGCCCAGATTCAGTTTACAGCCGTTGTACTGAGAGGGATTGTGGGACGCGGTAATCATCGCGCCGCCATCCTGCTTCAACTTCCAGATAGCAAAATACAGTATTGGAGTAGCGACCAAACCGATGTCTGTGATAGTGCATCCGGTTTCTCGTGCGCCTTTTATGAAAGCATCCATAAATCCTCGGGTGCTGTGTCTGGCATCGCCACCGATCACTATGCTCTTCAAGCCTTTGCCTGTTAACATGGTGCCAAAGCCTTTACCGATAAGGTAGTAGCTTTCCTGGTTCAGCTGCTCGCCCACAACACCGCGGATGTCATATTGCCTGAAAACTTCGCCTTTTATCATTGTAACCTCTTTTTTTTATTCTTGAATATCCAAAATTCGTTTCAGGGTGGGCATCATTTCGCGGATTGCCAAAGCCCTGTGTGAGATTCTGTTCTTTTCTTCATCGCCCATTTCTGCGTAGGTACACCTTCTGCCTTCCACCTCGAATATGCTGTCGTAACCAAAGCCCATATCCCCTCTCTCATAAAGGCTTATCCGGCCTTTCACCACACCGGTAACCACAGAAATTAATCCAGTGGCATCGCCCAAAACCAGCGCAGTCTCAAATCTGGCATCCCGCCCGTTTATCCCCTCCATCTGTAGCAAGATCTTACGGCGATTATCCTGATAGGAGCAGTTTTCTCCGGCCCAACGGGCAGAATACACTCCCGGATCGCCGTTGAGAGCGTCGATGAAAAGTCCGGTATCATCCGCGATGCAGAGCATTCCGGTGCGTTTAGCCCCTTCCATAGCCTTTTTGATGGCGTTACGATGAATCGTATCGGCATCTTCTACTGTCTCCGGAATTTCGGGAAAATCCAGCAGACTGTGCAGGATGATGTTGAATGGGGATAATATCTCCCTGAATTCCTGCACCTTATCCGGATTGCGGGATGACAGCAACAGAGGGATGTTCATCTAAATCTTTCTCAGCCAGGATCTGATGCGACTGATCAGGTTCTTGTCCAAAAACTTCTCCGCTGCGGCTGTGATGTTTTGCATCTGATGCAATACGTCGCCTTCACCGCTCCAATTGTCTTTCAAAACCTTCTCGTCGATCTCATTGAGTATGAGGTTCAAACCCAATACCGCCAGCACGAGATCGTCCACATAGCCAATCACCGGGATAAAATCCGGAATAATGTCCAGAGGCATCACCAGATAAGCTATGATGCCGCTTACAAAGAGTTTGTGCTTTGTCGATACTCTTTTATCCACTGCCAGACGACACACCAGAATGAAGAAATCCGGCAACATGAACAGATATTCTCCCAGTTTCCCACCCAATTTTCCGGTTTTTTCATTCGTCCAGCTTTTGGCTTTTTTTCGTAAATTTTCGTAGAACTTCATCTTGACAGGATCCTCATCCAAGATCCGATCGTTAATGTTATTCTGTTCTTCCACAGGGATTTCACGAGTTTTCAATACTTCGTCTGTCATAAGTACCTCCACATAGATATAATAATCATGATCAGGGGATATAAGTCAAGTAGATTCTTCAAGAGTCACAGATAAACACACTGAAGAAAGAGCTTATCATGATTACTGAACATGTGCTATCCGGTACCGGGGTTGTTACGCTACGGAGCATCCGGGGAATTCAACCATGGCTCAATTGTGATCGAATTTCCCAATAGCTTATAGCTCTCTCTCGGGGTGCCTGCCAAAAAGCAATTGACAGTAATCTCGACTTTCATAAAGTGGTATTTGCTTGAAATATATGTATTTTAGGCAAAATACGACATCAAGAAGGTAAACAAAATGGAAATCAGCAAAACCTACTCTCCGCAAGACATCGAGAAGAAATGGTACAAGCTTTGGGAAGAGAGCGGATACTTCGCGCCCCGGGGTGAGAACAAAGCCTTTACTGTCCTAATCCCGCCGCCCAATGTTACCGGAATCTTGCACATGGGTCATGTACTCAACAACACTCTTCAGGATGTCGTAGTCCGTTATCACAGAATGAATGGCGAACCCACACTGTGGCTGCCGGGAGTGGATCACGCCGGCATTGCTACCCAAAACGTGGTGGAAAAGCAACTGGCAAAAGAAGGCACAAACCGCCATCAAATCGGCCGGGAAGCCTTGCTGGAAAGAATCTGGCGCTGGAAGGAAGAAAAAGGCGGCATCATCATCGACCAATTGAAGCTGCTGGGCGCATCCTGCGATTGGAAGCGTCAGCGTTTCACCATGGATGAGATGCTTTCCCGCGCAGTGAAAGAAGTGTTTGTGAGCCTCTACAATGATGGTCTGATCTATAAAGGTAAATACATCATCAACTGGTGCCCTCGCTGCGTAACCGCCCTGGCCAACGACGAAGTGGAACACAGCGATGAAGAAGGCAAGCTGTGGCATATCCGCTACCCTTATGCCGATGGCTCGGGATACGTAACAATTGCCACCACCCGCCCGGAAACAATGCTGGGCGATGTCGCCGTGGCAGTCAATCCCGCGGACGCCCGCTACCAGGATATGGTAGGCAAAGAGCTGCTCCTGCCGCTCACCAACCGTCGTATCCCCATCATCGCCGATGATTATGTGGATAAAGAATTTGGTACCGGCTGTGTGAAGGTGACTCCCGCGCATGATCCCAACGACTTTGAGATCGGCAGACGTCACGATTTAGAGCAGCTATTAGTGATGGATGAACATGGCATCATGAACGAAGCTGCCGGCGCCGCTTTTACAGGGATGGATCGCTATGCATGCCGTGAGAAGGTATTGGAACTGCTTAGCGCGGAAGGTCTATTGGAGAAGATGGAGAAACACGAACACGCGGTGGGGCACTGCTACCGTTGCGACACAGTTATCGAACCTTATCTGTCGGATCAATGGTTTGTGAAGATGGAACCGCTGGCGCGTGAGGCTATCGCGGTGGTGGAAAGAGGTGAAGTGCGCTTCCAGCCCGAACGCTGGACCAAGGTGTATATGCACTGGATGAATAATATCCGGGATTGGTGCATCTCCCGTCAGATCTGGTGGGGACACCGCATTCCCGCCTATTACTGTGAAAACTGTGGTGAGATGGTGGTTGCAAAAGACGCTCCCAATACATGCCCCAAGTGTAAGTCCACCAAGTTCCGCCAGGATGAAGACGTGTTGGACACCTGGTTTTCCAGTTGGCTCTGGCCCTTCTCCACTATGGGCTGGCCGGATGAGACTGCAGATCTGAAACGCTTTCTGCCCACCAATGTGCTGATTACCGCTCCTGAAATCATCTATCTGTGGGTGGCGCGGATGATCATGAGTACCCTGCACTTCAAGAAAGTGATCCCCTTCGATACAGTGCTGTTAAACGCTACTGTGAGAGACGATATCGGCAGGAAAATGAGTAAATCCCTGGGGAATTCACCGAATCCCATCGATATCATAGAACATGTGGGAGCAGATGCCTTGCGCTTTTCCATGATCTTCAATACCCCCAAAGGTGCCGATGTAGCCTATAGCGACGCTATTCTGGAAGGGGGACGCAATTTCGCCAATAAGATCTGGAATGCCTACCGCTTTATCATGATGAATATCGAAACCATCGAAGGCCTGCCCGCTGCTTCAGAATTGGAACCGGAGCTGGCAGATCGCTGGATCATCTCCCGTTTGAATGAAGTGAGCCGCGAAACCCGCGAGCATTACGAAAATCTGCGCTTGAACGATGCCGCGCAGTGCATCTTCCAATTCCTTTGGGACGAATTCTGCAGTTGGTACATCGAGCTGAGCAAGGATCGTCTCAAAGAAGAGGCCCCGATGCCCACGAAGCTTACGGCCAAATACGTGCTGTTGAATGTGATGCAAGCCGGGATGAGATTGCTGCACCCCATCATGCCCTTCATCAGTGAAGAGATCTGGCAATCCATCAAAGGCCATTTCCCGATGCAGGAAGAAGCATTGATCGTTGCGCAATTCCCCATTCCTGATGATTCGCTGATTGACTCCGCCATCAATGACAATATGAAACTGATGCAGGAAAGCATTACCGCAATCCGTAACCTGCGCAAGCAGTTGAAGCTCAGCCCGGCAACCGGTGTGAAGATCGTTGTGCGTACCGCGGATAGCGCTCAGGATAGCTTATTCCGGGACTACGCCGGCTATTTTAACCGCCTGGCAAAGGTGGATGAGATTGTATCCGGCATTCAGGCGGAAAAGCCAAAGCCCGCTGTGAGCGCAGTGGTGCGCAATCTGGAGATATTCATCCCGCTGGCAGGATTGATCGACCCTGAACTGGAAAAAGAACGGCTAACGAAGCAACTGGATAAACTGCTGAAAGAGCTGGATGGTATCAATCGCAAGCTGGCTAATCCAAACTTTATCAACAACGCGAAAGCTGAAGTAGTGGAAAAAGAAAAAGAAAAACACCTTGAAGTGCAGACCAAGGTGGAGCTGATAAAAGCTCAAATTGCCGATCTATAGAGGACTCTGAAGAGACAATCAAGCTTCAGCGTGAAAACATAAAATCTAAGGGCGGTCTTGAGATCGCCCTTTTTTGGCTCCGTATGCCAAAACTCAGATTTATATTGACAAAAAAAGCGTTCACGAGGAGTTAAGCTTTGTGCGTGGGGCTATAGCTCAGTTGGTAGAGCGAATGGTTCGCAATCATTAGGCCAGGGGTTCGAATCCCCTTAGCTCCACCAAGTTTTTCAACAAGACCCGGTTTTACACCGGGTTTTTCTTTATTCGCGGTGGGCAGCATATAGATGCCTAATTGTCTGTAAGGCAAACGAAATATAAGTCGCAATAGCGAATTGTCTATATTCTTCCACACATCGGCCGGTCAGCCAGCAAATAAAGTAGTAATCGAACCTTGACAGTCTCTCTGTATTCTCAAGATTGTGCCAAAATGTTCAGTATAACCAAAAATAATTACATAAAGAGGTCTCATGAAAAAGCTATTATGTTTAGTCCTGATTCTATCCGCTCTTGCTATAGGCGCAAAGACCGTAAGTGAACCCAGAGCAAGGACTTTGGCACAGTCCATTCTGAGTGCGCAAAACATCTCCCTGCAGATCGACAAATGTGAAGTGATCAGGCAAGAACAAGGTGATCTCGCCTATATCTATGGTCTCAAACCCCAAGGTTATATTGTAATCTCTGCTCGTGAAAGCCTTCCTCCGCTGATGGCATATTCTTTGGATTCAGATTTTGGCTTCTCCGAGAAAGACAATCCTCTGCGCGACATTCTGCAAGCCGACCTCAACCGGCGCTTGATCATGGAAGATTCATCCCGGGCAGAATCCTGGCTTCAAATGGAGAATAACCCCGGCGCAATGCTACTTAACAATGACTATTTGCTGTCCACATTATGGAACCAGACCGCCCCTTGGAATGCCATGTGCCCGTTGGATCCCCTTTCAAACAGCCGCAGCGTGGCGGGATGTCCCGCCGTCGCCATGAGCCAGATCCTGAACTTTTTCCAGAGTTTGAACGGCACACGCTTCAGCGATAATGACGATTATTATCACTCCTTTTCCGGACGTAACTATACAATAGACGACGACTGTGTAGAGTTAGATTTCCCCTCTTTTCCTGAATTGAACGAGATGTTGGACGAGGTGCAGATGGCGTTCAATTATGATCAGTCTCTTAGCTCTGAACTCCAGGCAGCCCTGGTTTTTGCCTGTGGAACGGCTTGCAAGCAGATCTATTCATCTCAGGTATCCGGCACTCTATCCGTGAATCAGGCACATGCCGCGTTCCGGCGTTTCGGCTTTGCTGATGCCACACTTTTGGGGCCTGATCATCCGCAATTATACTCCAGCATGATCCAGAATCTGAATGATGGAATGCCCCTGCTGCTGGCGATGGTCACTCCCGCCGAAGACGCCGGGCACAATGTGGTAGTGGATGGCTTTAGTGACGGTATGTATCATCTCAATTTCGGCTGGGGCGGACAGTATAACGGATGGTATTCACTACCGGAAGAAGTGCCCTACAATCTCACTGTCGTAGAGGGTGCAGTGTTGAATTTGCAGCCCACAATCACTGTGCTCAGCCTGCCCAATGCCCTTCAGATCGAAGCCGGGGGAAGCCAGACCTTTGAGGTGGCAAGCCTTTGTGCACAACCCTTGCAATTGATGGATTTTCTGGTAGGAGATGCTTTGAACCCCGATGAATGGCAGATAAACCCTGCTCCCGGAGAGGCTACGATTAATGCCTTCGGTATAATGTATTTTAGCATTACTAACCTTGTCCCGACCCGCGACATCATCGAAAGCAGCATACGCATGGTCTTCGATAATGCCTGGCTGGAAATTCCCCTCAGCTTCTCCAGCAGCTCTACTGCCGAGGATCCTCAGCTTGTCCCCGCTAGCGTTCACGTCCACGCCAGCCCCAATCCCTTCTCCGAAAGCTGTGAATTCAGCATATCCGGGGCAAAGACGGCTCCCCGCGAATTGCGCATCTACAATCTGAAAGGACAATTGCTCCGTCAATCCCGGCAAAACACTTGGGACGGACGGGATGATGCAGGAAAGCTCTGCCCCACCGGATTGTATTTCTACCGAATTCTGGGAGAAGACTACTCTGCAAGCGGCAAACTGATCAAGCGATAACAATTCATATCCCGACAAGCTTGAGCCTTGAACCTTTATGAATACGCATCTGCGTGAGAGGAACTGCAGATATAGTCCGGGTATCCCAATATGGATTTCATTGCAGATTAGATTTTTTGCTTGACAAGATTAGTCGTGCTTACACAGTAGCTTCGCATTGCTTATATGGCAAGACACAAATTATAAAGAGGAGTAACGCTATGATCGGAGAGAGAATACGTTCTTTACGCTTAGTACTAAAGAAAAAGCAGCTGGATATTGCCAGAGATCTAAAATTGAATCCCTCCGCCATCTCTCAGATGGAGAGTGGCAAGATCAAGCCTTCTCTGGAGAATATGCAACAATTGTGGCGGCTATATGGCGTAGATTTACACTGGTTGCTCACCGGCTGTGGGGCCATGTTTGCCGACAACAAGCAGAGCATAGCGGAGAGCAGAAACAAAGGCTGGGAAACCTTGCAGCAGATGCTGAACAAAAGCTTGGAAGAGATAGCCAAAGCCAAGGTAGATTTGGTAGATGCCGAAGTGATAGACATCCCCGTTCAGGGCGAGATCGCCGCGGGTCCACCCGTGGATAGCAACCTTCCCCATGCCGATACCGTATCCATTCGCAGAGGGCAGATCAAAGGATCTCCCGGCAGTTTTATCAGTCTGAGAGTGAACGGTCACAGCATGGAACCTTCGCTGCATCACGACGATATAGTGGTAATTCATCAGTGTAACGACTGGGATAAGCTTTCCGGCAAGATCTGCGCGGTACGCATCGATGGAGCCATCACCCTGAAGATGATGACCATGGATCACAAGACCAGCACGGTTGTACTGTTGCCCATCAACGAAGAGTACAATCCCATCCTGATCAAGCCTGATGAGCACAACGACCTCACTTTAATCGGCAACGTGGCGTCCTTATATCGAAGATTCTGATAAATATTCTTTTGATCCAGAAATACCTTGCGCCTCAACCCGGATAAAAGTGATCGCTGTAGCCGCTTAGATCTATAATCTGATCGGCAAAACCCACAGCAAAATCTTCGTCGATACTTGCGATCAACATGGGATACACTGTGCGCAGTTGCGTGAGCACGCTCAGCAGCACCGCGCGTTCGTTTTTATTCAGCATATAATAGGGATCGTCCAGTAAAAGCACTTTGGGCTCGATCAGCAAAGTCCTCACATAGCTAAGCAATTTCAGCTCCCCCGCCCGATAGCGAACCGGGCGCGCAGATAGGTCCAGATCCAGCCTGAAGCTTTGCATCATAGCAGCGATCTTCCCATCCATTTCATCCTCATCCAGATCGGGATGCAACCATCTCAGCGGCAACATCAGGTTTTCCTTCAGGGAAAGATTGGAGAGCATGATGCCTTCATCGAAGACATAGCCAAAGCTCTGTATTTGAGGGCCTTTCAGCAGGAAATCCATCAGAGGCAGTTCATCGATCAATATCTGCCCCTCCCATATCTCATCCAGACCGACCATCGCGTTCAATATGGCGCGGGAGAGGTTTTCGCTGGGATCGTAGATCAAGACTGTATGATCCAGCTCCAGCTTCAGATCAAGCTCACGCAGGCCCTCTTTACTGCTCAGTCTTTGAAATTCTACCTTCATCTGAATATCCAGAATAGCCATGTGATCAGCATATCGCTGAGGATAACAGCAAAAATGGAGGTAACTACCGCGCGAATTGTGCGTTGTGGTACTTCGGTACTGGCATGTCCCACACTCATTCCTTGATAAGTAGATACGGTGGATATGATCAGCCCAAACACGATGGACTTGATGAGGCTTGAAAAGATATGGGAGAGCTTGAGCACCGAGAGGAATTCGCTCATAAAGGCTTGAAATTCCAGATGACTGAACATTCTGGAGAACAACCATCCGCCCAAAACCGCCACAAAATTGAAGTAGAGCACCAGGATAACCATCGCCACCACCACTCCGATGATACGGGACAACACCAGATATGATATCGGCGATATACCAAAAGATTCGATAAGATCTATCTCCCTGCGCACTCGCATGTTGCCCAACTCCGTAGAAATCGCCGTACCGCTGCGTGCCACCACCACCAAGGCGGTAAGGATGCCGGATAGCTCATTAACCACAACCGTTACCAGGACGATGTGCACCCATATGCCCTGACCAAATCCGGATAAGAGATTTGTGCCCTGCAAGATCACCAGCCCACCGATGGCCAGGGCCAGAAAGCTGATGAGAGGTAAGGCTTCGTATCCTGTAAATAGTATTTGCCTCAACATCACCATGGAGCTTACATGGCGATTGGAAGGAATGTGGAAAACCTCTCTTAAGGTAAGCGCAGCAAACAAAAAAAAGCCCATCGCGGACTTTTTTTCGCGTTTAATAATGTGATCCACTGTCAACTAAATTGCGTTACTTCAATATCAAAGTCTTTTTGGTGGAGGTGTAGCGGCTGTCGTATTGAATTTCCACTGTGTAAACACCGGCTTGCACCCAATTGCCAAAAGCATCGTCGCGCTCCCATCTGTAGCGCCCGGTCTTGTGAATGGGGCCATTGTACACCGTCTTTACAATGTCACCTTTTTCGTTTACTACAAGGATCGTGATCACTGCGTCACCGTTGTATTCCAGGCTGATGTCGCAGTATTCTTTCATGGGGTTGGGACTGATGTCAAACATCAACAAAGATTCTGTAGCCTTGGCCACCAAGCTAAAGCTCATTAGCAACATAATGCCGGCAAATAATAGAGTTTTGGTTTTCATTATATTCCTCTCATTTTGTTCTATTGCTCTTGAATATTATGTGATGCAATTTTTATTCCGATAGTTCAATCTTTCGCATAAGATAATGCCACCCATTACTCCGGCACGGTTGCCATAGCTTGCATGAACACATCTGAAGCACTGTGCGTGCGCCGGGGGAATCAATTTCTTGATGCCATCTTCCACGTTTTTTATATTGTATAGAGCCAGGTCCATCGCGCCTCCACCCAGTATCAACAAATCCGGGTTTAATACACTGCAGAGATTTGCCAGGCCCCGGATCAAAACCTGTTCACCTTCGGTGATGAATTTGTCGATCTCATCATAACGCTGCCTGGAGGCAATCAGATTGGGCAGATCCAAGCCCGCGTAGGGGGAATGAACCTCGTGCAAGCGGCGCCGGATGCCATCCACAGAACTGTAGGCTTCCATACAACCCTTTTGCCCGCAAGTACATAGCAATCCATCCGGATACACTATAATGTGCCCGGCTTCACCGGCAAATCCACGCGCGCCGTGGTATATGTTTCTTCGGTGCACGATACCGCAACCTATGCCGCTACCGATCGTGATTCCCACACAGACCCGGCAATCCTTCAAACAGGCCTCTGCCAGAGCCATCAGATTAGCATCATTATCCACGCACACAGGGATGTTCATGCCATCAGGTACCAGATCCGCGGGCTTGATATCGGTGAAGAATGGCAGATTGGGATTGCGTCCTACTATCTTGCCTTCGGGGTAAGTGATGGTGCCCGGACTGCCGATACATATTCCGCTAAGCTCATGATGCGCAGATTCTGCCAGGATATCCGAGACAACTTTGCGGAATCCCTCTATACTGCGATCAAAATTTCGCTTTAGGGCAAAATGTTGTAAACCCAGTTTACTGCTGCCAATGCCATATTTGAATCCTGAAGCACCGATATCGATGCCGAGATATTGTGTCACTGCTACACTCCTTAACCTATATATATACATTGTATTTATGGCGCTGTTCATGTCAAGGCCAAAAAGCATGTTTTTGCATAAGAATTGCAGAAGCGATGAAACAAATCAACAGATGACGGCTTCAGCCCATATCATTGCTAATCTAAATGCCTCTACAGATATCATGCGAAGAAGCTAAACCTCATTAGGATCTGCAGCAACCCTATCAATCCGGCTGCCTAAATATAAGTTGACTGAATATGGCCCGGTGCAAAGCTTGTGGTAATGAAAAGCAATCTCAGATGGATGTCTGCTTCAGCGATTTTGATACTGAATCTAAGGCGGCTCACTTGAGATTGCAATGGAGCACATAAGCTTTTTTGTGGAGAAGATATGAAGCACGAGATTAAGCTGCGGGAATTCGATTTTGAATCCAAAAACTATCAGATTCTCCCCGGTACTGCCCAATACTATTGCGCGAAACATGATAAATCAATCCGGCTGAACATAGCCGGGGAAGATTCTGTCTCCCGGGGCAATAATGCCTTCAGCAGGGACATTGATGTTTTGGAAAACAGATGTTTCCGGTATCAGATTCTCACACCGCAGGATGCTAAGCGAACGAACAAAATCACCTTTATGTTTCATGGTTTCAATGAGAAAGACTGGACCAAATATCTCCCCTGGGCAGAAACAATCTGCCAGAAAACCGGCTCCAGCGTAGTGCTATTCCCGATCGCCTTTCATATGCAGCGCGCGCCAAAACGGTGGAGCAATCCGCGCGATATGTATGCTCAATGCAAACAGCGTAAGATACTTTACCCAAAAGTTGAATCGTCCAGCTTTTCCAATGTGGCAATCAGCTTGCGTATACACAACCTGCCAAATCGGTTCATCTGGTCCGGATTACAATCCTATTACGATGTGCTACAATTAGTTGAAGAGTGTAAAAGCGGGCTGCATCCCTATATCGATAAAGATTTCAAGGCAGATTTCTTCGCGTATTCTATCGGAGGCTTTCTCGCACTTACCTTGAAGTTGTGCAATTTCGAGGGATACTTTAGTGATTCCAAAGTATGTTTGTTTTGTAGTGGAGCAGCATTGCGAGATCTGGCTCCGGTATCCAAATTTATTCTGGATAGTGAGGCCTACGCGGCTTTATATTCCTACATTATTACAAATTTCGAGCAGAACCGGCGAAAGGATGAGCTCGTAAGCCACTATCTGGGGGGTGAGCATCCTGAAGGGCAAATACTGTATTCTTTGTTTGATGTAGCCAATTTGCAAAAGACCAGGGAGGATCTGCTGAAGCTTTATCAGCATCAGATCTTCGCTATCGGTTTAACCAAAGATACCGTGATAGCTCCCCGGGGTATATCCCGTTTACTGAAAGGTGAGCACCGGGATATTAGCATTCCGGTTCACGAGCTCGATTTTGATAGAATATACAGTCATGAAGATCCCTTCTCTATATCCCGCTTGAGCTGCGAAGAAACCAAAAAAGATTTTGACTCTGTGTTCTCTTTAGTCTGTAGTTTTTTTACCGGTTCTTGATTTATCGGTCCATTCCCTTTATATAAAGTAGTGCCGCAGTAGATATAAACGGGTTATAATCCAGTGAGCACTCGATGATAACCCGTTTATATCTACTGCGGCACGGCTTGGTGTTCACGGCAGCGTCACTTATTTGCTTTAGATTGAGAAGCGTTTAGATTGTATATAACAACAAATTATAAGCCAGGAGGCTCCAATGTTATCTGATCTGGAAATAGGACACCTTACGAAGCTAAAGCCCATAGACGAGATTGCAGCAAAAATTGGGCTCAGTCCCCAAGATCTCGATCATTATGGTGAGTATAAAGCAAAGCTGCGCTACTCCGCACTATTTGCGACCGAAAACAACCCCGTCGGGAAATTGATTCTGGTCTCCGCCATCACTCCCACTCCTGCCGGAGAAGGCAAAACCACGGTTTCCATCGGCCTATCCCAAGCTCTGAACCGCATCGGCAAAAAATCCATCGTAGCGCTGCGTGAACCCTCATTGGGCCCGGTATTTGGCATGAAGGGCGGAGCCGCTGGCGGAGGATGGTCTCAGGTATTGCCCATGGAAGACATCAATCTTCATTTCACCGGAGATTTTCATGCTATCACCTCCGCGAATAACACCCTGGCAGCGCTGGTGGACAACCACATTTATTTCAATAACGAGATGCAGATCGATCCTCGCCGCATCACCTGGAAACGCGTGGTTGATGTGAACGACCGCATGCTGCGTCACATAGTAATCGGCTTGGGGGGCAGCAAACAAGGTTTCCCCCGTGAAGATGGTTTTGACATCACACCCGCCAGTGAGATCATGGCTATCCTCTGCCTTTCGAACAACATGGATGAATTGAAGGAACGCATCGGCAATATCACCGTGGGGTTCTCCTATTCCGGAGAGCCGGTGAAAGTGCATCAATTGGGCTTTGAAGGTGCCATCGCCGCCCTTCTGAAAGATGCCTTGAAACCAAATCTGGTGCAAACCACGGAAAACACTCCCGCCTTTGTGCATGGTGGTCCTTTTGCCAATATTGCCCAGGGCGCGAACAGCATCCTGGCTACGAAGACAGCATTGCGTTTGAGCGATTATGTGGTAACTGAATCCGGATTTGGCTTTGATCTGGGTGCGGAGAAATTCTTTGATCTGGTCTGCAAATACGGTGGGTTCTGCACCAACGCGGTTGTATTGGTTGCCACGGTGCGTGCGCTGAAGATTCATGGCGGAGTAAAAGTGAAAGACTTGAGCGAGCCAAATCCCAAGGCCGTAACTGACGGTTTGGTGAACCTGGCAAAGCACTTGGAAAACATCACCAAGTTTGGCATGAAGTCTGTGGTCGCCATCAACCGTTTCCCCACCGATACCGAGGAGGAGCTGCAAATCGTGAAGGATTTTGTGATCAAATCCGGTTTTGACGCCAGTGTGGTGGACTACTTTGCCAAAGGCAGTGAAGGTGGCATTGAACTGGCAGAAAAGGTAGTGAACATTGTGGATCAAGATGTATGCAAATATCACGGTCTTTACGATTGGGATAATCCCGTGGAAGACAAGATCTTCACCATCGCCAAAGAAATCTACGGAGCCGAGAAGGTGGACTATAGTGCAGATGCCAAAGCCGACCTGAAAAAGATCAATAAATACGGTTTTGACAAACTGCCCATCTGTATAGCCAAGACCCAGAAATCTCTGTCGGACAATCCCGATCTGATCGGCCGTCCCAAAGACTTTCTGGTAACGGTGCGAGAAATCGTGATTGCCAGTGGCGCGGGCTTCCTGATCCCCATCACCGGTGAAATCATGCGCATGCCGGGCTTACCCAAGAAACCCAGTGCCAATACAATCGATGTGGAGCACGACGGCAACATCAGCGGTTTGTTCTAAAGCATCTTAAATACATTAGACCGGGGCGGGATGATTCAATATCCCGCCTTTTTTTGCTTTCAGTAGCCCGGGATATATGCGATCATTCATATCCGGCAGCTACAGACAGCTTTTTTCTTGACCAAATACAGGGCGCCAAAAAGCTCGTAAACAAGAAAATATCATTATTTGGAGTGTAAATGTTAAAACTCGAATTAGATTCCGGTTTGGTATCCCGCGCCCGCACTGCCGCGGCCAGAATCACGGGAAGCTTCGACCGGCTTTTTGACAGTCACAGCTCTGTAACCATCGAGCGCACCGTGTTACGTCTGATGGGCATCGACGGAGCGCTTGAAGACGGTAAACCCTTGCCCAATGTGGTGGTGGACGCTCTGCAAAACGCCGGCGCTCTAAGCAAAGGAGCTGCCATCTGGATCGCCAACGCTATGCATCACAAAGGTATCAGCGCTCAGCAAGCAGCAGATGCTGTTGCCTCCGGAGAGCTGGACCTCAGCGCATTACCCATGGCTCCGATGGGATCCTTGTATCCTATTTTGGACGAGCTTTCAGCAAAAATGCTAAAGCACATCGCTTCTCAGAGAAAGGCTCGCGAGGATTTCTTTTCCAGATTCGGTCCCCGGCGGCAGCCTGCTATCTATGTGATAGTGGCCACAGGGAATATCTATGAGGATGTAACGCAGGCCAAAGCTGCCGCCCGCGAAGGCGCGGATATCATTGCCGTAATTCGTTCCACAGCGCAATCTCTTTTGGACTATGTTCCCTACGGTGCCACTACGGTTGGCTTTGGAGGAACCTACGCCACTCAGGAAAACTTCCGCATTATGCGCAAGGCCTTGGATGAAGTATCTGAGGAACTGGGGCGTTACATCAGTTTAACCAATTACGCTTCCGGATTGTGCATGCCCGAAATCGCCGCAATGGGCGCTATCGAACGCTTGGACCTGATGTTGAACGACGCTATGTATGGCATCCTATTCCGGGACATCAATCCCAAACGAACGCTTTTGGATCAGTATTTTGCCCGCATGATCAACGCCTATGCCGGCATCGAGATTCAGACCGGCGAGGATAATTATCTCACCACTTCAGACGCGGTAGAAAAGGCCTATACTGTTACCGCCTCTCAGCTTTTGAACGAGAGCTTCGCGCTGATGAGCGGTGTGAAACCGGAAAAAATGGGTTTGGGCCATGCCCACGAGATAGATCCAGAATTTGAGAACAGCTTCAGCTATGAGCTGGCGCATGCCATGCTTAGCCGCGAACTCTTTCCCGCAGCACCGGTGAAGTATATGCCCCCCACAAAGTTTGCCAGCGGAAACATCTTCAAAACTCACTTGATGGATGCCATGTTCAATTTCATCGGACAACTCACCGGGCAAGGCGTGCAGCTTCTGGGTATGATGACTGAAGCCATCCACACTCCGCATCTGGTAGACCGCTCTTTGGCAATCGAAAACGCTCAATACCTCTTCAGAGCGGTGAAAGATCTGGGACAGCATATTCAGTTGAGCCCGGATAGCTTCATCACCACACGCGCCAATCTGGTTCTGAAGCAAGCCACTGAGTTTTTGGAGAAAGTGGCGGAAGAAGGTCTTTTTCACGCTATGACGGCAGGAGAATTTGCCGAGATCAAACGCCCTGAAAATGGTGGTAAGGGCCTAGATGGAGTTTTTGAACGCGATCCTGAATATTACAATCCCTTTATGGACAATATGAAAAAGGAGCTGGGACTATGACAAACATTGTGAAACCCTATGGCGATACTCTGAACGACGGTAAGATCCAGCTATCTTTTGCCCTTCCGGTGTCCGGCGATGCTCACGGAAAGGAAGCCGCGCGCCTGCTCATCCTTTCCATGGGCTTCGATGAAGCAGAAATCACCTGCATGCGGGATCTCGGCGAAGGTTTTACCCACTTCATCGCTTATGCTGCAACCTCAGTGGGTGTGGATGTTGCAAAGATCAAAGTGAAGGTGGTGGAAACTCCCGTCATGGACATGGAAGCTACCGATGAATATGTGGCAGAACACCTTGGCAGAAGCATCACCGTGGTAGGGGCCTGCATCGAAAGCGATGCTCATACGGTAGGCATAGACGCCATCATGAACATGAAAGGTTACAATCATCGCTACGGACTGGAGCGCTATCAAAGCTTCAATGCCGTGAATATGGGTGCCCAAGTACCCTCGGAAATACTTTTGGCAAAAGCCCGTGAGCTGAACGCAGATGCTATTCTCGTATCGCAAGTGGTCACTCAGAAAAACATCCACATCAAAAACCTCACTCGCTTGATCGAACTGGCAGAAGCTGAAGGTCTACGAGATAAAATGCTCTTTATCTGCGGCGGACCGCGCATCTCGCATGAATTGGCTATAGAACTGGGCTATGACGCCGGTTTTGGCACCGGGAGCTATTCCACAGACGTCGCGTCCTACATTGCCGTCACACTCAGCAAAAAGCAGGCCTGATGCTGTCACTATTGTTGATGCTGATTGCCCTGGGACTGATGATCACCATTCACGAACTGGGGCATTTCCTAGTGGCCCGGGCTTTCGGAGTGGGTATCGAGAAATTCTCCATCGGTTTTGGCGCGCCCATCACCCAATTCACCAGAAATGGCACAGAGTACCGCATCTCCTGGATCCCTTTGGGGGGTTATGTGAAGATGAAAGGTGATGATCCGGAAAGCCCCGTCAGTGATGACGATAAGGATGAGTGCTTCAATGGCAAAAAGTGGTGGCAGCGAGCTTTGATCGTATTTGCCGGACCTTTTGCCAATCTGATCCTGGGAATGCTGCTCTTTATGCTGGCATTCAGCTTCCCCCAAAAGCTGGAAGATCTCGCACCGGTTGTATCCAGTGCTGATGGAGTGTGGGCACAGCATTTTGCTCCGGGAGATTCGCTTTTGGCGGTGAACGATATACCCGTTGGTGGATTCAACCGCTTTTTGTTGGAGTTTGCCTCTGCCCAAGACCCGGTAATCAGCTATTCCAGAGCCCAAGAAACGCTGCAACTTTCCGTAGCTGCGGCGGATAAGGATTCTTTGATGCGCAGTCTGATACCTCGTGTGAGCACGGTGATCGGCGAGGTTTTCTCCGGGCTTCCCGCCTGGCGCGCCGGCCTGAAACCAATGGACAGGATACTAATGGTGGACAGCGTTGCCGTAGCCGATTGGTATGAAATGAGAAAGCGCATCATAGACTCGCCCAAAGCGGACGTGATCCTGCTCATTGCCAGAGAGAATGAAGTCTTCGAACGCACTATCAAACCAGAAGAGAACATCGCCGCGGGTCAGAGTAGAATGATCGGCATCAGCCAATACATGCCCATCAGTGAAAGCCTGCAATACAGTCCTGTAGAAGCCATCAAACTGGGTGCCTTATCCAGCATCAATTTTGTGCAAATGAACTACCAGGCCATCTTCAACTTGGTGAAACAGCCTTCACAACTGAAATCCAGTGTGGGTGGACCGGTGATGATGGCGTCGATGAGTTCAGAGATGGGCCGGCGCGGTATCGGCAGCCTGATCCTGTTTTTTGGTTCCATCAGCTTAATCTTGATGGTGATGAACCTGTTGCCCATCCCCATTCTGGATGGTGGGCACATCCTGTTTGCTTTCATCGAGGGCGTCATCGGTAAGCCCGTACCTCAAAAAGTGCAGTCTATTTTGCAGCGCATCGGTTTTGCAATACTCATCACTCTGATGATTTACGCTTTTTATTCCGATATTTCGAAGCTCTTTCTGCGCTTTATCCATACGAGGTAAGATGCCATTTAGTTTTACTTTGGAAGCCACCAGCGGCAAAGCCCGCGCCGGGAAGATAAATACCAATCACGGTGCGATCCGTACCCCGGTTTTCATGCCCGTCGGCACACTGGGTACAGTGAAAGCCATGAGTCCCAAAGAGCTTATGGATGCTGACGCGCAGATTATTTTGGGAAACACCTATCACCTCTATATGCGCCCCGGACACGAACTCATCCGCAAAGCCGGAGGACTGCATAAATTCATCAATTGGCCCCATCCCATGCTCACTGACAGCGGCGGATTTCAGGTGATGAGCCTCGCCGCCCTGCGTAAAATCACCAAAGACGGTGTAAAATTCCGCTCGCACATCGATGGTTCCCTGCATTACTTCACACCGGAATATGTGATGGAAATCCAGGAAGCACTCGGTGCCGACATTATCATGAGCTTTGACGAATGCCCACCCTATCCAGCTACCCGGGAATATGTGGAAAAGTCCCTTACAACAACTCTGCGCTGGGCGGAGCGTGGGCTGAGAGCCTTTAAGAATCATCAAAACCAGGCATTGTTTGGCATTGTTCAAGGGGGCATCTACGAAGATCTACGCGAAAAATCTGCCCGTGCCCTGATTGAGATGGGTTTTCCCGGATACTCCATCGGCGGGCTGGCCGTAGGCGAAGAAAAGCCGGATATGTTCAGGATCACAGAGTTTTTGAACGACATCCTTCCCGTGAATAAACCGCGCTACTTGATGGGCGTGGGGACCCCCAGCGACTTGCTGAACAACATCGCCCGGGGCGTGGATATGTTCGATTGCGTGATGCCCACTCGAAACGCCCGCAAAGGCTCGATCTTCACCCGCCATGGCAAGATGATCATCAAAGCAGCTCGCTATAAAGAGGATTTCGGCCCCATCGATCCTCAATGCACTTGCTATGCCTGTACTCACTTCAGTCGGGCATACATCCGCCATCTGATTACGATGAACGAAATTTTGGGTATGCGCCTGGCAACCATACACAGCCTGCATTTCTATCAGGAACTGATGAATATGGCGCGAGAGGCAATCTTGGAAAACCGCTATCAAGAATTTCTGGATGAGATGCTGCCGGTTTTGGACAATATTGTAGATTAAAAGGAGAAGATATGCGCGTTCATGGGCTGTACGCAAGTTTACTATTGATGGCATTATCCTGTGCCTTGCTATCGGCAGTGGAGGCTCCGCGCTATCTTGCTCTATCGGAGAATCCACCCCTGGTTAATCCGGATCTGCGCCGTCCCGGCTTTTGGATTTCCCACCATCCCAACCCGGATTCGCTGCTGATGGATGCGAGCAATATCGCGAAGTTCAACCGTCGCGTCTTACGCAAAGGGGATGTAGGACAGATCGAACAAAGCTCTGCCATCATTGGCGCCACACATTTGAAACGCATGATCAACGACTGCTACAATATGGCAAAAGGACACGGCAAATTCAGGCAGGATGGCAGCCCTACAGACAAGCAATTTTGGCAAACGCTGCGTGATGCTACCAACCTGAAAGCGATCAAGAATGTGAATCGCTGCCGCTTCGCTTTCCCGCTGTATTATACCGATCAACGCTTGCTGCCTCTTGCGGAAGTATTGAGCGATGTGGCCTTGGATCTGGAATTTGACTATCTGCAAAACAGCGGTTTCGACATCGCCGAACCTCTGGTGATCTACCACGAATCGGCGGATGGAAACTGGGTTTTTGGTGCCGGCAGAGCCTCGTCGGGATGGTACCCAAAAAAGAATCTCGCCTTTTTGGAGCGCAACGACTGGCTGGCATATCAACAAAGCAAAGATTTTGTGATAACTATCCGGGATAAGAGTGATCTCTATCTGGATGAGGGGAGAATACGATATTACGGTCTGCTCCGCTTGGGCACCAGGCTTCCCCTTCGGGCTGAACACGACACCGTGTATGAACTGAAGCTCCCTGATGGACAGAGCGCATATATCGCCAAAGGCGAGGTTCATCGCGGCTACCTCCCCTACACGGCCAGGAATGTGTATGAATTGGGCTTCTCTGCTTTAAACGCGCCCTATGGCTGGGGTGATCTGAATGCCGAGTATGACTGTTCCGGATTCATCAAACAGCTATTCCAATGCTTCGGAATATATCTACCTCGCAACGGAGCCGCGCAATATAATGCCAGCCTCAGTTTACATGAGTTTGAAGGTGCCGATAACAGTAATCAAAGAGAAGCTCTGATCGAGGAATTCGCTCTACCCGCACAGACCCTCTTACGTATGCCGGGGCACATTATGCTATATCTGGGTTCAATTGACGGACGCGCGTACGCTCTGCACTCCTTATGGGGCATCAGGAGGCCGGCTGCCAACGGTGAAGATGACGTGATCGCGGCTGCCAAAACCCTGGTGAGTGACCTCTCTTTAGGAGAAGGTGGCAAACGCAAATCCCTTCTGCTACGCCTCAGCGGCATCGGAGCCATCAAAGATGAAAACTAAGGGAAATATTATGTTCAAACGACTTTTTATCCTCGCCATTATGGCCCTGGCGCTATACTACGCGCTACTGTTTGCCAAAAGTCCGCAAAGCACAAACCTGGAAACAGGGCGCGTGCCCGAAGCTTCTGGTATTGCCCGCTCGCTGCTCGACGATGATATATTGTTTTGCCACAACGATTCCGGCGGTGAAGCTTCCGTTTTCGCCCTGGATACTCAAGGAAAGTTGCGGGCGGAATTGCGCTTGGAAGGAGCCATCAACAGGGATTGGGAGGAAATCGCCACAGCCCGGGATCCCATTTCAAAGGCAGCCTATATATACGTTGGTGAGATCGGAGATAACAACGCCCGCTACAAGCATTTAAGCTTTTATCGCTTTCTCGAGCCCGAGATCAGTGACAGCCTAATCACGATCAGGGATTATGAGCGCATCGATTTCGAATATGAAGACGGACCCCGCGATGCTGAGGCCTTCTTTGTGGATCCAAAAAGCGGCGATATCTACATCATCTCCAAGCGCGAGGAACAAGTGGGCATTTACCATCTGCCTTACCCTCAGAAGACGGGATCTATCCTGAATGCGAAAAAGCTGGGACAGATGCGTATGAATTGGGTAACCGCCGCCGACATCTCGCCCAACGGCAAGTATATTCTGGTAAAAAACTACGGTGGCATCAAGCGCTTTCGGCGATGTCGCAGCATAGTGAAAGCACTAAGCAAAAAGGGCAAATATCTACCCTATCATCTTGAGCCTCAGGGAGAAGCAATTTGCTTTGATGCCCGGGGCAAAGGCTACTATACGCTTAGTGAAGCCTCAGATAGCAGCCCTCAGGCTCTATACTATTACAAATGAGCTTGCTGCCGTGCCAATACACTGCTGAAGCATTTGAACCACAAGAGAGTAACAAAAAAGGGCGGCAAAATACCGCCCTCTATGTGATTGATAAGTTTTATTTATTGAACAGATTTGCCATAGTCTTCACCGAGCCCAGCAGAGCAGAAGATTCGTAGGGCAGGACCACGGTCTTATCACCTTGCTGAACCAATCCCTGGAAGGCCTCGATATATTTCAGGGCAATCTGGTATTGGGCGGGATCGGCTCCGGATTCTTTGAGAGCTTCCGCTACCAGCAGGATGGATTTACGTTCCGCATCTGCTACCAGGAGCTTGGATTGAGCTTCGCCATCCGCACGAGCGATCTTAGCTTGGCGTTCACCTTCCGCCACGCGGATCTGATATTCTTTCTCACCGTCTGCAGTAAGGATTTTGGCACGTTTGTCACGTTCCGCCCGCATCTGTTTCTCCATGGCGTTGCGGATCTCTTCCGGGGGTTGGATTTCTTGCAGTTCCACCCGGTTAACCTTCACGCCCCACTTATCGGTGGCTTCATCCAGAATGATACGCAGCTTGTTGTTCACCGAATCCCTGGAGGTAAAAGTGAGATCCAGACTAAGCTCGCCGATAACGTTACGCAGAGAGGTCTGAGTAAGCTTCTCAATGGCCTCGGGGAGGTTACCGATTTCATACACGGCTTTATAGGGATCCGTGATCTGGAAATAGAGCAAGGCATTGATGTTCATGGACACGTTGTCTGCGGTGATCACATTCTGCCGCGGAAAGTCGTAAACATTCTCCCGCAAGTCTATGCGATTCTCTACTTTTTGTGCCACGAAGACATTGCCACGATAGTCCGTTTTATTGTAGCGCCAATGAATTGGCCTCACTTTATCGAAGATCGGAATTACGATGTGCAAGCCGCTGGGCAGAGTGCGATAGTATTTGCCCAGGCGTTCTATGATAACCACTTCCGCCTGACGCACCACGATGATGCCCCGGGCAATAAATATGATTACCAAAAGAGCAAATGCCAATACAAGATATAAGGAGAACATTTCCACCTCCAACCTTAATTTTATAGTTTTTTCAAGTATGGACATGGCAGATTATCTGGCAAGGGAAATATCGCTACCGTCTGCCAATACTGTATCCAAAAATACACAAAGGCAGTGCCCGATATCCCCTTGGCACTGCCCAAGTATATTGCTTATAGTGCTTTAGATATATTCCCCATTTGCGGGGTCATTACATTTTTACGCTCACATTTATATTCTTGAAACGTGCCGGAGCTACACCGTGGGACAAGCGCATGATTTGCCCGGGCTCGCCTTTTCCGCAATGGAAGGTAGAATGGTATGCCCATTCTTCTTCGCCGCAGATTGCGTCGCAGGCATTCCAAAATTGGGGTGTAATCCCAAAATAGGTAGGTTCTTTCACGATACCCGTGATCTCGCCCCTTTGGATCTTGTAACCGATCTCTGTGGTAAATTGGAAGTTATTACGGTTGTCGTCTATGCTCCAGGTTTTGGTAAAATCCAGATAGTAGCCATGCTCTGTGTTCTTGATAAGGTCTGCCAAGCTGCCCTTTCCGGGCGCGATGCAGAGGTTTGTCATGCGCACCAGAGGGAAGTCGTCTGCAAACGATGCTTTCATATTGGATGAAGGCTCCAAGCCCAGCTTGTGGGCTATATGACGCGAAGTTTGCTGATCACGCAGGATACCATCTTTGATGATGTCCACTCTTCTGCCCGGCACGCCTTCGTCATCGATGGGGTGATAGCCCAATCCGCGGGGATCGGTGCTGTCACTGTATATATTCAAGATATCTGAACCGTATTTGAAGATGCCCAGCATCGAGGGTTTTACGAAGGTTTTGCCGGCATAAGATATCTCTTGGCCAAAGATGCGGTCTGCTTCGGTGGCGTGGCCTACGGATTCGTGTAATTGCAGGGCAAGGTGTCCGCCTCCGATAATGATGTCTGCTTTTTCTTCCGTGATCACGGGGGCGGATAGCAGATCTTGCGCTTCCTTTAAGATCCGCTCTGTATTTTCCATAAACTTTTGCTTATAAAACAATTCGAAGCCGGCTCTGCCCGCACTCATGTGTCCCGGCCAGCTGCGGGATTGGGTCTGTCCACTATCCGCTGCTACGACACTCATAAGAGGCAGGGTATTGTACACGCAAGTGTGGCTGTAGCTGCCTTCAGTATTGGCATAATACTTTTCCTGGCGCTCAAACTCCGCCATCACATAGGAGTGAACTATCTTGCCATGTGGTTTTATGGCCAAGGCCAGATCGTGCAGATAATTCAGCTTTTCTTCCTTTGGCATCTCAAAGGGATTGATCTCGGGCTGATGTTGATATTCGGCGATGCTGGGTGTTATGGCAGGAAATGTAACCCTCTCTTTCAGAAACTTCGCGCCTTGGATAGCGTTGTTTTTTGCTCTCAAGATCAGGCGCTCGATGGAGGCGTCGCTCAAATCTTTGGAGCCGGCAAAACCATAGCAACCATCCATCAAGACTCTTATCCCCAGGGCGGGAGAGCCTTTGGAGCTGGAATAGTTACGCAGGTTTCCATTGATGAATGCTATGTTTTCGAAATCGGTAAAAGTGATGCGGACATCGGCAAAGCTAAGGTCCGGACTCTGCAGTTTGGCAACGATGCTTTTTATCTTGTTTTCCATATATTTATATCCTAAATAGTCTTGGTGGATGAACTTATGTTGAATCCCGATATTTTGGCGTGGGGAGCTTTGGTGGTACTGATGCTGAAACTGTCGTAATTATCGGAGAAAGGTATGGTGTAAGCCTTGTTTTCCAAAGCCACTACGTTTTCCAGGATGCGGGCGATGCGCTCGGTAAAACGCAGATTGTTCACCACTGCTTTGATTTTCCCATCCACAATGAGGAAGGTGCCGTCGCGAGTGAGCCCGGTAAGTGACGTTTCACGGGGATTGATGAAGTTCATATAATGCAAACTGGAGATGTACAAGCCTTTTGTTACACTTGAGATCATATCTTCCAGTTTGTGCTCTCCGGGAGCGATCTTGATGCAATCGCCGGTATTGCCGTTTTTGGGCAGCCCCAATTTGTGATGAAAATAGCTGTCGCACATAAAGGCTTTGAATACACCCTTGTCGATCAGATCCAGCTTTTTGTAGATGTGTCCATTAGAACCATAATCCTTGCCGATCATTTCCGGATCACCGGGATCGTCTGTGATGCTGACGCAGCTTGGGAATATCTTTTGATTCAGCTTATCTTCAAAATAGCTGCTATGTTGATCCAGCGACCAAGCGCTCATGCCACTACTGAGGTACTGGCAAAATTCTGCCAGGCAGCGCGGCGCCAGGATCACTTCATAGTCTCCCGGCTCCACATCCACCACCGGATTTTGGGCATGTACGAGCTTTGCCACCAAATGCTCGCGAAAAGCATCTTGATCAAAATAGCCAAAGTCTTCGCCGCCAAAGGTCTCCAATACAGTAACTTGGTTCTTGTTGTGAACAGCCTTTATCTCCAGATATATGGGGGAATTTGTACTGCTTTTGTCCATGCCGTTGCTGTTGACAAGGCGGTATTGACTGTAGTTACAAATAAAGGTGCCATATAGTTCAAAGTCGTATTCCGCAGCCTTTTGGGCAAAATCGCTGAGGATTTTGGTTTTGCGGCTGAGGTCCAGCTCATTGATGTTGTTTGCAAGTTTACGTGGCGGTGCCAGGCTGAGTTCATTTTCCAGATCCCGAAAATCCGGATCTTCCGGCAGAGAATCGATGAGGCTCAAGGCTTCCGAGAAGGCAGCGTCGATCTTGTCCGGATTGGGGCCGTCAAGCTCGAAACTATAGAGTTTTTTGCCTTTGTATAGCGCGCAGGACAAGCTGCAATTGTCTTTACTGATGTTGTAGTTTGTCTGACTCTGGTAAAAGCGCAGGAAGTCTGTTTGCCAATTTTGTTGAATAATTTCATACTTCAATTTCGGATGTTTGTCCAGCTCCGCTTTCAGGTAAAGCAGGTTTTTGTGCATATATATATCCTTTATAGTTTAGATCCAGCTACGTTTGTTATGGCGGCGCTTGGGGCTTTGAACGCGGGCAACAAATTCACCTTCGGGAGGGCTGTCCGGCTCTTGCAATTTTCCCCGCAGCCAAACTTGCTCCAGCGCGCCTGTAAGTTCTATCTCGCTTCCATTGGGGCTTTTTATCTTCGTGGTCACTCCCGGGTCGTAGATCACAAAATCAGCATCAGACCCGGCGTCCAAACATCCCTTTTTGGGATATATGCCCAGTCGTTTTGCCGGATTCTCACTCACCATTTTCAGACAGGTTGCCAAAGCTATCTTTCGCTTTTTCCACAGTTCCGAGAGCAACCAAAGATAGCTGTATTCCATCAGATCGGCAGGGTTGCCATTGAATAGCTCACTGTCCACATTGGTCTCACAAGGGCTGTTTGACAGTAGATATATCTTGTTTGTCCTTAACAATTCATACAATTCGGCATAGTAATCGGCAAAATCCGTGGCCCAAGGCGTGGGAAAAGCTTCCGGCTCCAGCATATGCATCAGATCCGTCATATTCAAGCCAAAAGAGATATCGCTGCGTTTGGATATGGAATTGATGAATTCAATGGTGAGATAGGAGCTTACTCTGGGAATATGAATGGGGTTTTCTTGCATTCGCCGCAGGATTTTCTTGATTCCATCCATCTGGGCGGCAAAACTATATTCATTGTGACAATCCACATCATATCCCTGAAAGGCAAATTCCGTGTCACTCTCGTATATATCCATAAAGAGATCCATGATCTCAGTGAAACTCATTGAAGACACTGCGGGATTGGGCGAGGGAGTCATCAACGCGATCCCCACCACACCTTTGTTCCACAGTTCCTGAGCGGATTCAGCATAATAGGGATAGTTGTCCACATCCACGTGGGCCCAAAAAGACATATCCGGATGTGCTACTCCCTGTATGGCTTTGATCATGTCTTTCAGGTCATAGCTTTCAAAGATGGGATCTTTGCTGTGATAGCTCATCTCCGCCAGAGTGGTCCATCCCCCTTTTACAGCGGATTTCCCTGCTTTCGATAGATCTTTCTTGATCGTCTTTTTACCAGAGAGCAGATGACTGTGAGCTTCCACGGCACCGGGCAAAAGCACCTTGCCCTTCAGGTCGATAATCTCCGGCTCTTCTTCGTGTGAAATCTCGTCGGCGGAGATCTTGATAATCTTCTCATCGAAGAGGACATTTACCCTTTTCAAGGCATTTGAGCTGGTGGGGAGGGAGGCATTGATAAAGAGTTTCATACTAATATGCCATAATCGATATTCCCGCATCCACAAAGATGATGTCTCCGGTAACACCCGAAGCCAGATCGGACAGTAGATACAGGGCGGTTTTGGCAACGTCCTCCTGTTCAATATTGCGGGAGAGCGGGGCAGATTTTTCGATGCGCCGCTGCATTTGGGCGATTCCTCCGATGGCAGACGAAGACAGAGTTCGGATCGGTCCTGCCGATATGGCGTTCACGCGGATGCCTTTTTCTCCCAAGCTATAGGCAAGATAGCGCACCGTGGCTTCGAGGGCAGATTTTGCAATGCCCATCACACCATAGTTTGGAACCACTTTTTGCGCGCCGTAATATGTAAGGGTGATGATGGATGATCCCGGACGCAATAGCATCTCTGCCTCGCGGGATACCGCCAGCAGCGAATATACGGAGATATCCATGGCGGTAAGGAAGCCATGCCTGCTGGTGTGGTGAAAAGGAATATTAAGATCGCTGGAGGGAGCGAAGGCCACGCTGTGCACGATGAAATCGATGTGATCCCACACCTCCGCGATAAGGCTCATCATATTTTTGATGTCGTTATCCTTGCTGAGATCGCACTCATAGACCATGTCTATGCCCAGCTCTTCGGCGATGGGCAATACTCGTTTGGCCAGAGTGGGTACGGCATAGCTGATCGCCAGCTCCGCTCCCTGTTCACTCAGGGTTTTTGCGATGCCGTAGGCGATGCTGTGTTTATTTGCAATGCCCAGAATCAGGGCTTTTTTACCATTTATGTTCACAGTTATTCTCCTTTCAGCCGCCGGATCGCGGCTTCGGTTTTGCTAAGCATCTCACTGTTTCCAAAGTGAGAAAAGATGCTTTTTGCCCGGGTGTATTCACTTTTTGCCAGATCCGTGTTTTTATCGGCTGCCAGGATGTTGCCCTTTAACCACAGATCATAAGCCAGAGCGGGAAAGTTTTCATAGCGTTCATCCAAAATCTCCGCCTCGCATACATACTCCTGCGCGGAGCGATAATCTTTCAGCAAAAAGCTGTGGTATGCCATTGCATACAATGCAGCGGATAGCACTGAGGCATCCTTCGCGAAATCTTTCTTCATACCGCGACGATAGCGTTTGCTCAAGCGCTCCAGATCGTCAAAAGCAGGGCTGGAAAAGCCCGGTTTTAACCATGAATCTGCCTGTAAGGCCTGAGTGAGCAATTGCACTCTTACGCTGATTGGATAGTCGTATGAATCCACCGCCAGCTCTTTTACGCGGGCATAATCCCCGGCATCTTGCAAAAGGTGTATATCCAAAAGTAACGGCACAAAGGCTCCCTCCGGATCGGCATCCGCCACCAAATCCACCAGCTCCCCGCGATAGTAAAGATAAGACTTTTCATCTTCGCTGATATACGCCAATCTCGCCAAACCGGCCAGAGCAAATTCCTCGCCCCGAAGATCACCAAAACTGCGATATTGGCGCAAAGCAGAGTCGTATGTGGCGGCACTGTCGGTAGTGCGCTGCTTCTTTTCCAGGCTCTGCGCCAGCTTCAAAGTGGCATCCGCACTTGCTTTGGCCGGGGCTTGCCTTACTTTTGCCGGACGTGAACACGCGCCCAGTAGTAACAATAACACCAAGCCAGTCCACAGTATGTGCTTATTCACCGGGCACCTCACCGATGCGACCTTCGGGAGCGTAATCCCTGATCACTGACGGGCTTATCCCTTTGCGCAACAGAGGATTGTTGTTCAAGCCTTCCAAAGTCTGATTTGCCCTATCCAGGGCTTCATTCAAGTTGTTTATCATCAAAAGCATTTCAGGGTTGGAGCGAGATAGACTGCCCATGATCTTTTCGGTCTCCTGCAGAGTGCCACTGAGCGCGTGTAATGAAGCGCTGAGAGGGGCGAACAGCATTTCTCCGGTGGGATCCAGCATCTTCACGGCCAGACTGTCCGGATTGGCATAGTTTGCCGCTGCCAGATTCGCGCTTCCGATCAGCTGCTCCAACTCATCGGTCTGAGAGGCCAGGCTCTCGCTGATATCCGCAAAGTTGTTTACAATGCGCAAGACCACTCCGGCATCGGCATTGTTGTCCCTATTCAGATTAGCGGTTAAGGTATTCATTTCCTGCAGATTGCTATTGAGCAGTTCCAGGGTCACCTCGGCTTTTTCGGAGACATTGGCAGCGTGAACCAAGATCCGCATCAAGGCGCCTTTATCCTCATTGTCGTCCTTGTTGATCTCACTGGTGAGAATGCCGATATTCTCCACGATCATGGCGATGGGGTCGCTGCTCTTGGGAGAATATATCTTCAGTAGCGCCCTGCCTTCGGGAAAATCTGTGGAGGGGATGCTGCTGCCTTCTTCCAATAAATCCTGCGCGCCGGGGGCTCTCACATATTCTAAAGTAGTTTTATTGGTGATGGGAATGGTGGTGCGATATATCACGCCGGAGCTTACCATCAGGTCCCGATAGCGTTTCAACACGTAGAAATCCACCAATATACTACCGTCTTCGCTCAGGGTGAATTCCTGTATCCTGCCGATCTCGAAACCCTTGTATAAAACCGGAGTTTGTGCCGAGATGCCGATCGCGTTTTCCAGATCAGTGAAGAAATGATAACGCTTTTCAAACATGTTCTGCCTGATCGCAATGGATACGACAGTAAGGATCAGCACCACCACCGGGATGATGATGAAGGCAATGACTATCTGCCGAGTGTGTTTCAACTTATAATTCATAGTTTTTTCCAGATGAGTTTAGTCTTTTATGAGGGCACAATTTTGTCAAGAAAGACTTTGGTCGACGGGAAAATATCTCCATGACAGGCAACCGAGCCCAGTTTGGGAAGCGAATTGCGGTTTTGCTGATCAGGAAAACCCGGCGCTGCCGGCATAGTTTAGCGATAGAGCAAAGCTCAAGCTTCTCGACTTTTCATCGTCAATATATCTTCCATACCCATATCAAATCATTTTTTGCTATTAGTTAGACAGCTCCTGCAGCATAGTCGCAAAGAGCAGGACAAGCAATCCGACAGATAAAAATACAAGCCTATATCATATTGACAAGGTATCTATTTTGAGTTCCAGGATACTTGGGTACAAAACTTGCATATATTTCATGATGCCTTAGTATTAGTTATACGTGCATCCGCATAAAGGAGAAAATCATGGATTACAAAAGATTAGAAAACCTTGCCATGAACGACAACGGCTTTATATTCGACCCCAATACTGGATACAGTTACACTAGCAACTCAACCGGAATTTACATCTTGAAACTGCTGGCGGCAGGCTTGGAGAAGGAATCCATCCGGGCACAACTGATTGCAGAGTATGAGGTGAATGAAGATAATTTCAACAGTGATTTTGAGCACTTTACGTTGATGCTGGAAGCTTTGGATTTGGTGAGTTTTTGATGAGCATCACGCCAAAAAATCCTGATCTTTCGCAATTGAACTGCACTATAGCGGTTACCGGCCTGAAGACCGGAGACAATCCGCAGCCCGGAGTAGCGGTAATCCGCAGCATTAGAGCCGCCGGGTTCAAGGGTAAAATCGTCGGCTTGGTTTACGACTCAATGGAATCCGGCATATATGTGGAAGATCTCACGGATGAAGTGTATCAGATGCCCTATCCTTCTGCCGGTGCCGAGGCATTTTGGGCCAGGATCACTTACATCCTGTCTCAGGTAGCCATTGATGTGATAATCCCTACATTGGATGCAGAGGTAATACTGTATATCCGCTTGCAAGAAGAGCTGAAAAAAGCGGGGATTCACACATATTTGCCCAGTGAAGAATGCTTTCTTTTGCGAGATAAAACCCGCCTTGCCACTTTTTTCCCGCCGCGTGGCATTTTGGTTCCAGATACCATATTGATCAGCGATACAGCCGCCATCATAAACAGCAAAGACCAGTTTCCCATGATGATTAAGGGACGCTATTATGAGGCCTACAAAGCAAATTACGTGGATGAAGGCTTGAAATACTTTTATGAGATTGAAAGCAGGTGGGGACTTCCCATCATATTGCAAAAGATGATCCCCGGCGATGAGTATAACATCGTAATCGTGGGAGACGGCGATGGCGGAATCCTGGGCATGGTACCTCAAAAGAAATTGGTGATCACGGACAAGGGCAAAGGCTTTGGGGGAGTGGTAGTAAACAATCCAGGGCTGGGTGACTTCGCCGCCAAAGTGATTTCTCTGTTGAAGTGGCGCGGCCCCTGCGAATTGGAAGTAATGCGTGGTTTTGACGGTGAATATTATCTGATCGAGATCAACCCCAGATTTCCTGCTTGGGTAAGATTGGCAGAAGGGTCCGGGCAAAACCAGCCTGCTGCTGTGGTTTTGAAAGCTCTGGATTTACCTCTGGAGCAACTACCCGGGTGCAAAACGGGAACACTGTTTATCCGACATGCCGAGGACATTATCGCGGACATTTCCACAATGGGCGAGATATCCGCAAAAAGTGAATTGAGAAGAAGGTAGATGATGAAAAAGACTTATGTGGCTCCCAATATCGAGCGCAACAGCGTAGGCAACATGAATAAATACGGCGCCAAGAGTGTGGTGCGCTATCAGGACAACATCGACGGAGTGCCTATTGCTCAATTGGTAAATGAATACGGCTCCCCCTTGATAGTACTTTCCGAGAGCGCTATGCGCAAGAAATATCGCCGTCTGACAGACACCATGAAAATGCATTATCCCAAGGTGGAGATGGCCTGGAGCTACAAGACAAACTACTTGGCAGCCGTGTGCAGTATCTTTCATCAAGAAGGCTCCAAGGCTGAAGTAGTGTCCGGGATGGAATATGAGATGGCGCGCAGATTGGGCATAGAAGGGAAAGATATTATTTACAACGGGCCCGGAAAAACTGCCAAAACTCTTCGTAGAGCAATAGAAGAGGGAGCTCTGATCCATATTGACCATCTGGATGAATTGTATCTGATCGAGAAGCTGACAGATGAAACTGACGCCATCCCCCAAGTGGCAATCCGCGTAAACATGGACACGGGAATCAGTCCGCAATGGACCCGCTTTGGCTTCAACTACGAGAACAAAGAAGCGGATCGCACCATTCAACGGCTGCTATCGGGCAAAAAAGTACAATTGAGGGGATTGCACACTCACATCGGAACCTTTATCCTAGACGAACAAGCCTACTATTGGGCTGCTAAAGCTTTGTGCGAGCTCGCCACCCGGATAGAGCAGGATCATGGTATTGTGTTGGATTACATCGATCTGGGTGGAGGTTTTGCCTCTCAAAACACCTTGCATTCGCAATATACGCCGGGTGAACTTGCTACGCCCTCTTTGGATCAATATGCCTCCGCCATCGGTAATGCCCTGAACGAATCCGGCTATATTGGCCGGCATCTGCCCACTCTTATCCTGGAAACGGGACGGGCCTTGGTGGATGAAGCAGGATACCTGATCTCCACCGTATTGGGCAAAAAGAACCTGCCTACTGGAGAGCGCGCAGTGATCCTGGACGCGGGAGTAAACACAACCATCACGGCGTGGTGGTACAAGCTGAAAGTGAGCCCCACGCGCAGCTTCCCCGGTGCGTATCAGAACACCGTTTTTTACGGTCCGCTGTGTATGAACATCGATGTGATCCGGCCCGCGATTCCCTTCCCGGATCTGCATTTTGGGGAGACGGTACTCATCAGCCCCGTCGGGGCCTACAACAATACTCAATGGATGCAATTTATAGAGTATCGTCCCAATATCGTTCTCATCACAGAAACCGGAGCTGTAGAACTGATCCGCGAAGCAGAAAGCCTGGATGACGTGGTGGCAAGGGAGAGAGTACCGGAACATCTGAGAAAGCTTTGATGAAGAAAGCACATCTTTTCGCCTTTGCCAAAGCAATCCCCAATGCCTATGCCACTGTTCTGTATTCGGATAGCATGGGGATTGGGCTGGGAATGATGGCTCTTACCTTCCTCTCCCCAATCGTGGGTTTGGCAGGGTTTTTCACATTGATATGCGCCATGCTGACGTCGCGCCTGCTGGGTTTTGAGGATTGGGACAGCAAGAGCGGTATTTTATCCTTCAACAGCCTGCTGATCGGAATGGCGATAGCCTACTATTACCCTTATAGCGGCATGGGAACTTTGTCCGGGCACTTTTTTGCCTTGTTGGTCATTGCCTCGCTGGTTACATTGTTCCTATATGTGGCCGTTAACTATCTGTGTCTCACTACTTTCAAGATACCCTCCATGAGCTTGGCATTCTCCATATCCGCGGTCTTCTTTTGGTACTATCTGGTGAGGAGTGGCAATTTCAGTGGATTGAACTTTCAAAAGCCCTTGCTCTTCAGCCCGAATCTGCAGCTTGGGGCCTATTGGCGCAGTTACTTTCTCAGCTTGGGTAGCATCATGTTTGTCCCCGATGTTTTGGCGGGTATCCTCTTGGCGCTGGTGCTTTTCATGATCACTCGGATCGGCTTTTTGCTTTCCCTAGTGGGCTGGAGCATCTGCTGGCTGCTATTGGGCTATGTGAATATGGGGGATACCTATGGGATGTTCTTCCCGGGCTTCAATTTGATTCTGATCAGCCTGGCCATAGGCTCCGTGTATCTGATACCGGGGAAAAGCTCTTATCTGCTGGCAGTATTTGCCACCATCGCGGGATTTCTGCTGGCATACGCAATGTCCGGAAAGTTTTACTATTCAGATTTCATGTCCGGCCGCCCCTTGTTTCTGTATCTACCCATCTTTTCCTTCCCGGTGAATATCGTAGTGATCACGATGATCTACGCACTAAAATTGCGTATCCGCCCCCGCTCTCCGGTGATGAACGACTACGGAATCTTGCATCCTGAAAAAGCCTTGGATACATATCTTTCCGGATACCGTCGCTTTAGCAATATCGGCATTCCGCAATTGGAAATGCCGGTTGCGGGACAATGGCTGGTAACTCAGGGTCACCACGGTGAACATACTCATAAAGAAGAATGGGCGCTGGCTTGGGATTTTGAAATTGAGGATAAACAGGGAAAAAAGTTCAGTGACGAAGAGCTAACACTTTCTGACTATTACAGCTATGGCAAAAGCGTGTATGCCGCCGCCGCAGGCTATGTGGCCAAAGTAGTTAACAGCATTCCGGACAACTCCATCGGGGACGCGAATACAATCGATAACTGGGGAAACTATGTGAGCATATCTCACGGATATGGATTTTACAGCCTGTATGCCCACTTAAAAGAGGGCTCTGTAAAGCTTTCCGAAGGAGATTATGTGAAAGTGGGAGAAAAGATTGCCCAAGTGGGCAATTCCGGCCGCTCCTTTGTTCCCCATCTCCACTTTCAAGCTCAAGCCGGAGCAGAAGCCGGAAGCCGCTCGCTGTATTGCAACATCCTGAATTATAAACAAGCTTGTGCAGAGGGTGGCTACCGCTTTGTGGCCAGTGGTATCCCTCAAGAAGGAGAGATGATCTCTGCCTTGATCCCGGAAAAAGATCTTGCAAACATCTTGCAAATAGGCTATGGTCAAAGCCAAACCTTTGCTGTGAAGAGCAACAATGGCAACTTCACAGAGCAGTGGAAAACGGATCTTGACCTTTTGGGAAAACACTATCTGGTGTCCGATGCCAAAGCCAAACTGGGCTTTTCGGTGTATCATGGCATATTCAATGCTCTGGATTTGACCGGAAACCGAAACAGTGCTCTGGCTGCCTTTGCCTATGCCGCCGGCAGAATCCCTTGGGCAGAGAAGCAAAGTTTGACATGGCAAGATGAACCCAGCCTTTCGGTAACCATGAATAAGTTTTGGAAAAACCTTACTCTGTTTCTGATCCCCTTCTTTAAGCCCATCAGAGTAGAAAGTGATTCCTGCCTGAGTAGCGACGGGGACGGCATCAGCCTGGAAAGTATAACCCACTTATTTGTATTTGGCATGAAGCTGAGACAAAGACGGGCAACGATTGACCTGGACAGGAAACACGGAATCCGCAGCATAAGGCTGTTTGATGCAAAAGGCCTGATCCTTACAGCCACACACTTTAGTTCCGAGGAGACAAACAATGTGTAAACACATAATTATCACCGTTCTGATGCTGGCAATTTGCAGCCAGGTCCTTGCCGGCAGCATTCAGGATTCTTACCTGGCAGAAGCTCGGGGAGATTATCTACACGCCTTGACCCTGACGCAAGAGCTGGCCGATGAAGACCCGGAAGACCTTTTTTATGCGATGCGTATCGCTTGGCTTCAATATCTTTCCGGAAACTACCACAGCGCGCTAAACAGCTACTTGCAAGCTCAAAAAAAACTGGATCACAAAGATGCTCGGATCGGTATCATAAACTGCCGCCTTGCCCTGGCTGAATGGGATAATGTAATCAGCTATTGCGAACTGCTCTTGGCAGATGCCCCCCACGATACGCTCTTGCTCTCCAAAGCGGCATACGCTGCCTACATGAAAAAGTCTTATGCCAGCGCTGCCGATTATTTTGCCAGAATATTGCAGATAGCTCCCTGGGATATGGAAAACAGAGCATACTTGGTGAATAATCTGTATCTCAGCGGCAATATCGAAGCGGCAAAGGCTCAGTATAAAAGCCTGAAGAAATACTATCCCCAATCACAAATTGTAATTGATTACCGGGAAATCTTAGACAGTCCGTGAAACAAATCCTGTTTACCCTGATTCTACTCTTGCCGACACTGTGTTTTGGCCAAAATGCCTCCCCGCATCTCCATGATTTGCGCATGCGGGTGGCGCAAAATCCGGCAGACACGACTGTGAGGCTGGAATATGCCTATCAACTGGCCATCGCAAATGAGCTCGATCAGGCCATGCAAAACTATGAGACAATTCTATTACAAGACCCCGATAACGTATCTGCCGCAGAGGGGATTTTGTGGGTTCTGCAAAGCAGAGGCAGTTATGAACAAAGCATCGCACGCGCTCAATCCTTTTTGCTAAAGCAAGCTCAAAGCTCGGCAATCGCAGCATATCTGGCCTACGGCTACTCAAAAACAGATCGCCATCTGGCCTCTCTTAATTCATATAAAAAAGCAGATGAGCTGGCGGAAACGCCAGGGCAAACAGACATTGCCCAAAACGGCCTGCTTTGGGCATACATCTATCTGCATAACTACCCTGCCGCGCAACGGCTGCTAAAGCCAAGACAACACTCCGAAGATAGCGCTGCCCGGCAGATTTTGGAAGCCAGACATGTTACGATGAACCTGGATTTTCACAGCGATTACAAAGATTTGAACGGAATTGGCCTGAGCGCTAGCTTGACGACGACGCATGCAACACTGTCGGCAAAAGCCGAGGAACTGATCCTGAGCGGTAAACGGTTCCGGGAACAATATGGACTAAGCCTTTCACTGGCAAATTCCTTCGCCAAAGCCGGTGCATCACACAGCATTTTGCGCGGCATCGACAAAAGGATATACCCCGCCTCGACAAGCGCGGCCTCAATCTCCGGCATATTATATTGGCGCAATCTCGAGATCAATCCTATGCTCGCGGCAGCTTGGGGAAAATTCCAAAGACTGGACACGCAACAGGCAGACATCGGGCTAAAGATCCTTTCAGACAAATGGCTTATTGCTTATTGGCTGTCCAATATGTATGTGGATCAAGAGATTGTGGGCAGCGACAGCAGCAAGACCCTCCACAGCCTTCAAGCCGGATACAAAGTGTTTACGAACACCCGGCTACAGGCCTATCTATTTTTGGGCAATCAGGCTTGGTGGCTTAGCCCCTATCAAGTGATTTACGATGAATATGACGCCAATGACAAAGCCATTGCCCTATCCCTCTGTCAAAAAATGAGCGACAGAATATACGCGATGGTGTATCACCAAATAGGATTTTTTGAGAATGAAGCACAACACAGCTCGTCCCTTAACCTTTCTTATAGCTTTTAGTTTGCTGCTGTCTGCGCTTATCAGCAGTTCCTGCAACAATCGGGAAAACATCCTTTTGCCTCCAAACTTGGATCCCAAAGACTATGTATTGTCTTCACATATCCTGGTATACAGCGACCACCTGATCCGCTCTGAAAACGATGACAGCTATCTGTATCTGCCCAAAGAAAGCATCGCTGATCATCTGATCTGGTATCAAGACAAAGTATCTTTAAAACGTGTGGACCCAATGCTGGACAGAGACAGCCTGGCGGTGAACTCCGGATCGCAAAGCTTGAGCGCCAGCTATCGCGTTCAAATACTAAGAAATTCGGAGTCCATCACTTTGGAAAGTACAAAAGATTTTGCCACTATTTACAGCAATGTGAAGGGCAATCACAGCCTAAACAACGCCAGCCTGCTGAGCCTGAGATATACATTGAACGCGGAACCCGCGCTATGCACCGGCTATGGCAAAAACCGGGCATACTTTGGCATTGACGGCAGCGGAGACTTTGCCCTGACTGAGATGTCCGCCAATCTGAGACTGGATCTGCAAGATAAGAACAAGGATATTCAGGCTCTGCTATATGCTCCGGATACTTACCTGCAAATCTTTATCCCATCTGCCTTTATGGATGATATGGGCGATACTGAGATCACTATACAAAACCAGGCCTCAGACGCGCAGAACGCGTTGTTATCCGGTTTCTACCCCAATTTCGCGCAGGCCACTGAGGTGATCGAAGTGAAGACCCAAAACAATGCACAAAGCAGTGCAGTGCCGATCTTGCATTACAGGGTTTCCAGTACTTCAACCGAAAACCTGTTGTGGCTGAAACTCGGCGAATCCGGTCTGGAAAGCTGGCAATCTTCCCAAGAAACATGGTTGCTGCAGGACAACAGGCTGGTGAGCTTTATCAACGGTGCCGGATCCTATTTTTTGATTGAGACGCTTCAGGATCAGGGCTACTACAGCATCGATCTGGGCAGCGGATACCGCTATATCCGGCTGGGAGATGTATGGATAGACTGTTCCATGGCAAAGCTGGCGGATACTGAGATGCAAATATATCCAAACGCCAGCAGCACAGCGCTGCAAGCACGCTATTTTGGAGGCAAACCATATCATCTTTCCGGAGAAGCTGCAAGCTATATAATCAATTTTGTGGCTCAGAACCAGATCCTAGAAAGCCTGCCCAAGCAAATGTGGGTGGAATTTGGCTTTGCCGCCATCTTGGATAATCCCGCTGCATATAGGTTGATGCTCTCAGTACAGATGCCACACAAAGATGTGTTGAGCTACAAAACACCGGCCTCAGCTTACGATGAGAAACACTTCAGCTATCAGGATGGCTTTGTGTATTCCGGTATCAATACCTCCGGATTGTACACGCTGGGCAAGATCAGCGAAGACCCTAGCAGTCACCACATCCCCTGCCTGAAAAAAGAGCTTGGCTTGCAAACTCAGCGGAGCACATATTACTACAAAGGGAGCGACAATCCACCCTGTTCAGCGCTGGACATCTCATACAATCCCTCTTTTGAAAGCTCACACCCCTGGCTCAATGCTCTGCCTTACTCCTTTAGCGGTGACACTGCGCTCATCGGGATACAACCGGTGAGTTCAAGCACCGATGCAATCCCGGAAATGTTCCATATCGAGACCAGCAGTAGCATGAACCTACAAGCTTTAGTGAATTTCTCTACCCTTTCGGGATATCCGAAGTTTGTTCGCTATAAACGCATGAAGTCCTTGGAGCACAACAGTTTTGTATTGGAGAACAATATCCTGCGGATCTCTCCCGCTTTTGCAGGTGTGATCTTGGACGCGGCTCAATTGAACCATCAAAATCAATATCGTGACATCAGGATCTATGCAAATATGCTGTTTGACGACTATGACCTGGAGCTATATTTGCAAGCGGATTCCACGGCTCCCACTGGCACAATGAGGGTGTCCCAAAAAGCCTCATTTGACGATCCTTATCAGGTGTTTCAGGATCAATATCAATTAAGTATGCTGAGCCCGGTTTATGATTTCAGAATGCTGGACAATGAGCAATTCTTCGACAGCTGTCAACCTTATGTGCGATTGAAACAAAATCTAAGAACCGATAATCTGCTATTCTCGGTTTCAAATGATGACTACTATCGCATTTACAGCTATCCCGAAGCAGATGAAGCGGATGCATGGAGCTTCAGCCACAGCGAGGGACACTTTGCTTTCTACCTGCCATATAAGGCGCAATTTGGCATAGTGCGGGACAACCAACCTCACGACAGTAGCTCCGTCACGATTAGTAAGGTCAGCGATATCCATCTCTCACTATATCAGGCGCAAGCTGTATTTCCAGCAGAATACATCGGGAATGAATTGCCCATGGGAGCTGATTTGGAACTGAAAGATGTGCCGAGCGCGGGTGCAGGCATAAGCAGCAGAAACGCCTTGCAGCTGAGCATCTGGGATGTGGATCAGAACCCCTTGCAGACTGATTTCTACACGAGCACTGTACCAGAATGGCCTTACCTGTATCTTCCCATACCGGACTACAACTTTGGCGAAAACATAAGGTTGTTCTATCGCGATAATGCCGGGCAAAGCAGAGAATATTCTTTGGTGGAAGAATTCAGTGATTTCCCGAATGATGAATACAGAATAATCGGCAATTGCGCACTGGTATTTATTGATAATCCCGGCATTTTTTACCTGCAGTGAGGTTAGTGCGAACGGCAAGCATCAGAGCTTCGGCGCATTCTGCGAGTCGATTGAAAAACAGGGCACTTAGTATGCCCAAATAACTATTTTGATTGACAAAAACAGGGGGTTACAAGTTTATGCTCTAATTGACATAAATACTAGACAGACATAATGTCCGGATTTGTCTTTAGTGCAGTTACGCATTAATTTTGAATCAGATTCATTATTTTTTAGTGCCAAAGGAGTTTAAAATGGCAGTACCAAAAAGAAAAACATCGAAGATCCGCAGAGACAAGCGCAGAACACATGATGCCCTCACGGCACCAAGTTTTAGCACCTGCCAGAAATGTGGTGAAGCCTCTCGCTCGCACCATATTTGTGAAAATTGCGGTACTTACAACGGTAAGCAGATACTGGACAGCAAGGAATAATCTTGCGCGTAGCGCTGGATGCCTTTGGCAGTGACGCGGCACCATATCCCGAGATTGAGGGTGCCGTTCTTGCCATAAAAGAAGAGCTATGTTCGCAGGTGATACTGGTCGGCGACGAACAGATTATCTCCTCTGAACTCAGCAAATACTATTACGATCCCGCCCGCATCCGCATAGAGCATGCCTCTGAACGGATAGAGATGGGAGACAGTGCCGCCGCATCGGTAAGATCGAAGCGCGATTCCTCCATGGTGCGCGCCATCGCTCTGCACAAAGCAGGCGTAGCGGATGTGGCATTATCGGCAGGAAATACCGGTGCCATGATGAGCGCGTCTCTGATCACCCTAGGCAGGATGAAAAACGTTTTACGCCCTGCCATAGCTGTGGTCTTCCCCACTCAGGACAGCCATGAGATCATTCTCGATGTGGGTGCCAATGTGGATTGCGAGGCGCAGCATTTGATGCAGTTTGCCATCATAGGCTCGAAGTATTACGAGTATTTCTTCAAAGAAAAAAGGCCCCGCGTGAGCCTGCTAAACATAGGCGAAGAAAGCGCGAAGGGAAACTTGATGTCCAAAGAAGCGCACAAAATGATGGCAGAAAGCCGGGATATCAATTTCGTGGGCAACATCGAAGGAAAAGACGTTATTGCGGGCATCACTGATGTGATAGTCTGCGATGGCTTTGTGGGCAATGTGATGCTCAAAACCGTTGAGGGAGTGGGATTTTCCATATTCCAAATCCTCAAAGAACAAATTAACAAGGATTGGGTTGCCAAATTGGGGGCGATGCTCTCCTATCCTGTTTATAGCTACATCAAAAAGAAACTGGACCACACCGAATATGGGGGTGCTTTGCTGGTTGGATTGAACGGAATTTCCGTGGTGTCGCACGGCCGCAGTAATGCCAAAGCGATGAAGAACGCAATCCGTTTTGCCGCTCGCATAGCCGAATCCGGTTTTGTGGAACACACACAAGACTATTTTGAGAGGTTGTAATGGGAAACTATTATGCAAAGTTCTCAGCCTTCGGGAGTTACGCCCCGGCTAAGATTCTCACGAACCAGGATCTGGAAAAAATGGTGGATACTTCTGATGAATGGATCCGCACCAGAACCGGAATGGTGGAACGCCATATCGCCAGCGCGGAAGAAGCGGCCAGTGATCTTGCTTATCAAGCCGCTATCAATGCCATAGAAGCTTCAAGAGTAAAGTACAAAGAGATCGATGCCATCATCGTGGCAACCATATCCGGAGACCATCCTTTCCCCTCTACCGCCTGCATTTTGCAGAAACGCCTCGGTTTGAAGGGAATCCCCGCCTTCGACGTATCCGCCGGTTGCACCGGTTTTATCTATGCTACCGATATCGCCCGGCAATATGTGGAAAACGGTGCTGCTTCAAACATCCTGGTGATAGGCGTGGAGATCCTTACCAAGATCACAAATTGGACAGATCGGAACACCTGCGTTCTCTTTGGAGACGCCTCCGGGGCTGCGGTTGTTTCCCGCGCTCAGGCTACAGACATCTCCCGCATAATCGACAGCAAGATTGACGCGGACGGTTCGCAGGGAGAATTTCTGATCCAGGCAGCAGGAGGTTCTCGCCTGCCTGCCAGCCACGATACCGTGGATGCCAATCAACACACCGTGTATATGGAAGGCAATCGCATCTTCAAAAACGCAGTGAAATCCATGTATGCATCTTCCGAAGAACTTTTACGCCGCAACCACCTTAGCGCTGCGGATATCGACTGGGTGATTCCGCATCAGGCAAACTTGCGCATCATCGAAGCCCTAGCCGATAGAATGAAAGTGCCAATGAGTAAAGTGATTGTAAACATTCATAAATATGGTAATACCTCTTCCGCTACCGTCCCTCTGGCGGTGGACGAAGCTATCCGCGGAAAGAAGATCCGCCGGGGAGACATCCTGCTGCTCACCTCTTTTGGAGCAGGTCTCACCTGGGGCAGCATCCTGGCCAGGTATTAGAGGTATATATGAAAACAGCTTTTATCTTTCCCGGACAGGGAGCTCAGTATGTGGGCATGGCCGCAGATTATCTGGCCGAAGATCCCGCCCTGGTCACTCTCTTGGAAAGCTTCGATTCAAAGCATCAGAGTGCGGTGCTCGCGGCAATTAGCGAGGGCCCCGATGATCTGCTGAAACAAACGCAGATCACTCAACCCGCCATCCTTTTCCACAGCGTATGCGCTCTAAAAGCATTTGAACAGCGCTTTGCTCTAAAACCGGACTTTGTAGCCGGACACTCTCTGGGTGAGTTTAGCGCATTGGTGGCCTCGGGCATCCTCAGTTTGGAAGACGCCATGCATTTGGTAAACAAACGGGGAGAATTTATGATGAAAGCCGTAGGCGACATTCCTTTTGCCATGGCCGCGGTGATCGGATTGGATTCCAATGCCGTTAGCGAGATCTGCACCGAGGCTTCAGCGATGGGATTGGTACAGGCCGTGAACTACAATACACCTATCCAGACCGTGATATCCGGAACCGACAGCGGTGTAGCCAAAGCCGGTGAATTGGCAAAGGCAAGAGGCGCAAAACGTGTGTTACCGCTTGTCGTGGGCGGCCCCTTTCATACGCCTCTGATCGCCAAAGCAGCCAATTGGTTGATAGCCGAAATGGCGCAGACCACATTTGCCGCTGGAAAGATTCCCGTGGTATCAAATTACGATGCCCTTCCCACAATGGATGGCAACGAAGCCCGTGAAAAACTGGGCAAACAGATCATCTCGGCCGTGCGATGGGTAGATAGCGTTCGATATATGATAGAGCATGGCGTAAAGCGTTTTATTGAGTTTGGCCCGCAGAAAGTACTCAGCGGAATGATAAAGAATATTGACAAAGAAGTGCTTGTGTATTCAGTTGACCGGAAAGTGGATCTTGTTGATTTGGAACAGGTTCTATCCTGAATACCATTCAATAATCCCATACAATTAACTATAAGGAAAGATAATGCACGATTTTACAGATAATGTTGTCTTGATCACGGGCAGCGCCAGAGGTATCGGCTATGCCATAGCTGAACACTTTGCCGGGGCAAAAGCCACTGTGATTATACTGGATCTCAATCAGGACGCGGTTCAGAAAGCCGTTGATCAGCTGAAAGCCGGTGCCGAAAAAGTATTCGGTTATGTAGGCAATGTTACAGATTCAGCCGGCATTGAAGAGCTCTTTTCCCGCATAGTCCGGGAGCACGGCAAGATTGATGTGCTGATCAATAACGCCGGTGTAACCAGGGACAATCTGATGATACGGATGTCTGAAGCCGAGTGGCAATTGGTAATGGACATCAATCTGAAGGGAAGCTTTATCTGCACTCAGAAGGCATTTAAACACATGATGAAAGCCCGCAAAGGCAGCATCATCAATATGGCCAGCGTCATCGGCCTTATGGGCAATGTCGGTCAGGCAAATTATGCTGCGTCCAAAGGCGGCTTGATTGCCTTCACCAAGAGTTGCGCCAAAGAATTCTCCAAGCGCAATGTGAGAGTGAACGCCGTAGCGCCGGGCTTTATAGAGACCGAAATGACCGCCAGCCTCAGCGACGAGATCCGAAAAGAATATGCTTCCGTGATTCCCCTTGGCAGAATGGGCTCCACGGATGATATCGCCCAAGTATGCATGTTTCTTGCCTCAAGTAACAGCAACTACATCACCGGGCAGACCATCGCGGTAGATGGCGGCCTTACCATGCATTAACACAATACCACACATAGAGAATGCTCTCTTCAATAACATAGGAGGAACAATGGATATTGAAGCAAAAGTAAAACAGATCGTAATGGACAAACTGGGTGTAGAAGAAGCTCAGATCGTTCCAGCAGCAAACTTCATCGAAGATCTGCGTGCTGATTCCCTGGATACAGTGGAATTGGTGATGGCTTTCGAAGATGAATTTGGTCTGACCATTCCTGACGAAGATCAGGATAAACTTCGTACCGTTGGCCAAGCCATCGATTATCTGAAGGAAAAACTGGGATAATCGAACCAGACACCTGGAATCAATCCTGATAGCATTGATATCAGGATTGGTTCCGCTATTTTCATCCGCATTTGTCTTTGTAATCACGATTTGATTTTGCAGACAAATGCGCTGCTCTAAAGCCGGAATACCGGCTTCAAGAAGACTAAACAGAGGTTTATATGCAAAGAAGAAGAGTCGTAATCACCGGAATCGGTGCCATCACTCCTGTTGGGCACAATGTCGCCCAGACTTGGGAAAGCCTTGTGGGTGGAGTGGTTGGAGTTGGCATGATATCCCGTTTTGATACAGATAATCTCCCTGTAAGGATCGCCGCAGAAGTAAAGAACTACAATCCCGAGGACCATTTTGATCATAAAGAAGTAAGAAAGCTGGATATGTACACGCAATTTGCAATGATTGCTGCCCGTGAGGCGATTAAAGATTCCGGCTTGGAGCCCGGAAATTTCGATCCCGATCGTACCGGAGTGATTACCGGAGCGGGTATCGGGGGCATCCTTACTTTCGAAGAAGAATGCATCAAATGCCACACTGCCGGACCCCGTAGAATCAGCCCCTTCTTTATCCCCAAAATGATCGGCAATATCGCCGCCGCCCACATCAGCATCGAACACAATCTGAAAGGTATAAACTTCAATGTAATGAGTGCTTGTTCCAGCGCGAACCATGCCTTGGGAACCGCGCTACGCTCGATCCAGTATGGTGATGCCGACATCGTGGTCTCCGGTGGAACCGAAGCCGCGGTTACTCCTCTGGCAGTTGGCGGCTTTTCATCCATGCGTGCTCTTTCTACACGCAACGACGATCCTCAGACAGCCTCCCGGCCCTTCGACAGAGAACGCGATGGCTTTGTGATGAGTGAAGGCGCGGCAATCCTGGTACTGGAAGAACTGGAGCATGCCAAAGCCCGTGGCGCGAAGATCTACGCCGAGCTTGCCGGTTATGGAGCCACAGCGGATGCCTACCACATCACTGCTCCCACCGAAGATGGTGAAGGCAGTGCCCGAGCCATGCAGATGTCCCTGAAAGATGCCGGACTTTCCATCGATGACATCGATTATATAAATGCTCATGGCACATCCACTCCCTTGAACGACAAAGGCGAAACTCAATCCATCAAAACCGTGTTTGGAGCCAAGGCCTACAAAGTGAAGATAAACTCCACCAAATCCATGGTTGGACACATGTTGGGTGCTGCGGCAGGCATCGAAGCCATCGTGTGCGTAAAGAGCATCGAGACAGGCATCATCCACCCCACCATGAACCTGGTAAATCCCGATCCTGATTGTGATCTGGACTACACCCTTAACTGCGCTATTAAGCAGGAAGTAAATGCCGCCTTATCAAATTCTCTGGGTTTTGGCGGCCACAACAGCTCGGTGATCATCACCCGCTATAAAGATTAGTCAGCACAATTCCGGTCCCCTGATGGCATGCCATCGGCGGGACCTTTTACTATGAAAAGATGAGTAATAAATTGAAGAATATTGTCTCTCAGATCCTCGAATACTTCAACGGCAAACGCATGCCGGAAAGCTATCCCAAATGGGAAAAAAGCTTGCACTATCTGCAAAAACGCATGGACTACAATTTCAATGATAGCACTATGCTCAAGGCTGCTCTCACCCACAAATCCTATCTGCGACGGCATTTCAACGATCACAAAATGCCCTCCCCTTTTGAACGCATGGAATTTTTGGGCGATAGCATTCTGGGCTTTGTGGTTTCCAAAGAACTCTTTAGCCGCCATCCCAACGAGCAGGAAGGCAAGCTGTCCAAACTGAAATCCAAAATCGTCTCCGAAACCTATCTCACCCTGAAGGCGAACACTTTGGAACTGGGCAAATACCTGCTTTTGAGCCCGGAAGAAGCCGCTTCCGGCGGGGCAGAAAAGCCCTCCATCCTCTCCGACAGTGTGGAAGCTCTCATCTGCGCGATTTATCTGGATAGTGGAATCGCGGCGGCATCCCGTTTCATTAAAAACCATATCCTGATAGATTACGAAGAAACCGTGACCCGGGACGAGCTGGTAAACTACAAATCCATCTTGCAGGAATATCTGCAAGGACACAACCAGGATCCGCCCAAATACGTCACCATCAGCGAAGATGGCCCCGAACATCAAAAAGTATTTACCATCGAAGTGCGAGTGGGAAACAAACTGAATTGCATAGGGAAAGGCAACACCAAAAAAGCGGCTCATCAGGAAGCTGCTCGCATCGCCTGCCAGAAACTGGGCATCTAAATACAATTCACTGATATCCTGAAACCCTGTCCAAAAAAAGGATTCATCGCCAAATCCGGGCCCATTCTTTGTGCCCGATGAAGGCAAATTCAAGATAGTTCTTGACTTGCATCCTCTTTTGCTCTATCCTTGCATCAGAAAGACAATATTATGCAGTAGAATTAGATAGGAGAATTGATGGGACCAATTACAGAACATCATTTAATGCTGTTTCTGATCCAATTTGCACTGCTTTTGGGACTGTGCAAGATCGCAGGCTACATCTTTGAAAAGCTGAAGCAATCCAGCGTAACCGCCGAGCTTTTGGTAGGAATAGTATTAGGCCCCGCCATTTTGGGTAAATTGGCTCCGGGAGTACAAGCCTACCTTTTTCCCGATGATGTGGTACAGCGCTCCATGCTGGAAGCTCTTGCCTGGTTTGGAAATTTCTTCCTCTTGATGGAGACAGGCCTGGAAATCAATTTCTCTCGAGTATGGCAGCAACGTGGGGATGCCATCAAACTCTCTGCCGTGGATCTGATTTTGCCCATCATTTTGTGCTTTATCCCCATCTATTTCCTGCCTGAGCGTTACCTTGCCGACCCCTCCCAAAGAGTGCTGTTTGCCCTGTTTATTGCCGCTATTATGACCATCAGCGCCCTCCCTGTCGCCATTCGGGGTTTAAGAGATTTGAATATCCTGAAGACGGATGTAGGTTTTCTGATCCTTTCTGCACTAACTATCAACGACATCGCCGGATGGGTTATTTTTACCATCATTCTGGGGCTCTTTGCCCATGGCTCGCTGGAAATCGGCTTTGTCGCCCGCTTGGTTCTGCTTACTTTGGCCTTCACCACCATCAGCCTTACTCTTTTACGCAGAGTAGTGGACAAAGCTATGACCTTCATTCACAATCGTATGGGCGAAAATTCCGGCCTCAAAGTAACGTTCATCATGGTGGTGGGAGCCATCTTTGGAGCTATTACTCTTAATATCGGCATCCATTCCCTCTTTGGTTTCTTTATCGCCGGCACTATCTTGGGCGAAGCAAATCACATCACGGAAAAAGACCGCTTTGTGGTGAATCGGCTGGTTTATTCTGTATTTGTACCTATCTTCTTTGCGAACATCGGTTTACACTTGGATTTCATCGCCAATTTCGACTGGTTCCTGGTTCTGGTAATCAGCGCGATTGGCATCGGAGCCCGCTATCTGGCCGCCTACATCGGCTCAAAGTGGTCTGGGCAGGACAAATCCAATCTATCCATTATCGCCATCAGTCATACACCCGGCGGGCAAATGCATATCGTGATCGCCATGCTGGCATATTCCAGCGGCCTGATCTCAGAGAAAGTGCTGGTCAGTATCATCGCGGCCGCCATCATCTCGACCATCGTGTTTGGCCCCTGGCTCTCTCAGACAGTGAGAAAATTGAAGCGCAGCATCTTCGACATCGTCTTTGCCGAAGAGGATGTATATATCGATGCTGAAAGCAGCACCCGCGATGAGATGCTGCACTACATGAGTTCTATAGTAGCTCGCAAAACCAAGTTTAACCGGGACAGCATCTATCATGAGATCAAACTGCGGGAAGACCAGATGAGCACAGCCATGGGACGCTCAATCGCCATTCCTCATGCCCGCTTGGAAAACATAGACAAATCCTATGTATTTGCCTTTCATACCAGACAGGGCTTGGAGTGGGACAGTCCGGACGGCAACCTGGTACGCCTGATCGTGTTGGTGATCACGCCCAAGGACTCCCCCAACGCTCAACTTCAGATCCTGCAAAGCCTTGCCGGCGCCATGCAGGATCACAAAAAAGCCCGCAATATGGTTACCAACAGAGATCGGCGTTTCCTCTGGGCAAGCCTTCGTAGCGAGCTGAATGCTTGCCAGCAGTGCAATGTGGAGTCTTGAGCATCATCAGGCAGATAAGCTGTATGTTACTTTTATGCAAGCAGATAGCTACAGTATGCTTTATAGTTTTGAGAACAGATATGAGGAGAAATAGTGGGCCCCATCAGCGAACATAATTTGATGATTTTCCTGATCCAGTTTGCTTTGGTTTTGGGCCTGTGCAAGACCATCGGCTATTTCCTCACCAAGATGAAGCAATCCAGCATCACCGGGGATATTCTGGTAGGCATCATCCTGGGTCCGGCTATCTTGGGCAAGCTTTTTCCGGAACTGCACACCGCCATCTTTCCGGACAATGCCACACAACGCACGATGTTGGAAACAATCGCCTGGTTCGGCAATCTGTTTCTGCTGATGGAAGCAGGCTTGGAGATCAATTTCTCCCGAATCTGGCAACAACGCGGAGATGCCGTCAAGCTGTCTTTAGCAGACCTCACTCTGCCAATTATCATCAGCTTTGTCCCCATCTATCTGTTGCCCTCCCACTATTTGGTAGACCCCTCCCACAGAGTTCTTTTTGCCCTTTTTCTGGCCGCAGTGATGACCATCAGTGCACTGCCGGTAGCGATCCGGGGAATGAGGGATCTGAACATCCTGAAAACCGATATAGGCTTCCTGATCCTTTCCGCGCTCACCATGAACGATATAGCAGGCTGGGTTCTTTTTACCATCATTCTCGGCATCTTCGCGCACGGCAGCCTGGAGATATCATTTATAGTCCGCCTGGTGCTCATGACTCTTGGCTTCACCATCATCAGTCTCACTCTGATGCGTCGGCTGGTGGACAAAGCTATTACCTTCATTCACAATAGAAGCGGCGAATCCTCCGGCTTGAAAATAACCGTCATTATGCTGATTGGTGCGCTCTTTGGCGCCATCACGCTGAAGATAGGTATCCATTCCCTATTTGGATTCTTCATCGCCGGCACTATCCTGGGTGAGGCCAAACATGTAAGCGAGCGCGATCGGTTCGTGGTGAATCGTCTGGTATATTCCATCTTCGTTCCCATCTTCTTTGCCAATATCGGCTTGCATCTGGATTTTATCGCGAATTTCGATATTGTTTTGGTGCTGATCATGCTTGGAGTCGGCATCAGCTCGAGATATTTGGCGGCATACCTCGGAGCCAGATGGTCAAAGCAGCACAAGAGTAACCTCAGAATGATCTCCATCGCTCATACTCCCGGCGGTGAAATGCACATAGTTGTGGGTATGCTGGCTTTTTCCGGTGGCCTGATCACCGAGAAGATCCTCGTGAGCATCATCGCCTCATCCCTCATTTCTACCATTATCTTTGGCCCATGGTTATCTTTCACCGTAAAGAAATTGCGCAAGCACCTCTTTGATGTTATATTCCGTGAAAACGACGTCTTCATCGATGTGGAAGCCGGATCTCAGGAAGAAATACTGCAATTTATGAGCAGCACCGTGGCGCAGCGCAGCAAACTGAATTTTGAACAAGTGTATCAAGAAGTAAAATTACGGGAAGAACAGATGAGCACCGCCATGGGTCGCTCGATAGCCATACCGCACGCGCGCATAGAAGGATTAAAAAAGCTCCCACGTATTTGTCTTCCATTGCCGACATGGCCTGGAATGGGATAGCCCGGATGGCAGCCTCGTGCGCCTGATCGTGTTGGTAATCACGCCCAAGGATTCTCCCAATGCCCAGCTCCAAATCCTACAAAGCATGGCTGATACACTGCGCGACCGCCAAACAGCACAGAGCCTGGTGAGCAGCAGAGATAGCCGATATATCTGGGCATCGTTAAAACTGGGTATCGATGAATGTCAGGAGTGTAATCTTCGCGAGTGAAACCACATAGAGCTTATTAGCCCACAACATGCAGTAGCTGACTGCTATTGGTGACAAAAAATGTTTTTGTATATGGGGACATGGTTTCTGATAGTCCGGAATGAGTATGAGCGTTTTCAAATACTTGAATATAGCGCCCAATCCTGGGCAAAAAATATGGCATCCCGTAGGGGAATCGAACCCCTGTTGCGTGACTGAGAATCACGAGTCCTAGGCCACTAGACGAACGGGACGCAATAAAAAAGGCGCAAGAGCACCTTAGCTTATATAATATTTGGCGACCCCTAGGGGAATCGAACCCCTCTTGCAAGAATGAAAATCTTGAGTCCTGACCGATAGACGAAGGGGTCGCAAATATTTGGTGATCCAGGATGGGATCGAACCATCGACTCTCTGCTTAAAAGGCAGATACTCTACCGCTGAGTTACTGGACCTTGTATTTCAATATGTTTTTCCAAACTTTTTAAGCGGCACATTTTTGTCAAGCAGAAATTAATAGCCCAAACCGGATATCTCTGCATCCCCATATTTTGCAATTATAAACTCTCAGCCAAAGTTGCAAACTGGTCTCACTCGGACAAATGGGGATAAAGCCTTATGCGGTGCAGAGATATCATGGACTATGGAGTTCAAAGAGCCTTTCCATGGTTTGAACTGACCACTTGTTTTGGGGCTCTTTGGACTTCATGTTATCCTTGCTGCTTCTGCTGTTTGAAGTCCAAGCCGGCTTTGAGATTGGCAAAAACTGCGTGGATTCTTTTAACTAATTGATCGGAACGTTTACGGGGCTTCTCCCCAAGATGTTGCCTATGTAATCCGTGGTATCCAGGATACTGCTCGATGTATGCCCTTCTTCCATCATCACATTGCTTTGTGGTATGCTTTCGCTCAGAATACGCATTCTCATCCGCAAGCTGTCCCGCTCCACAGGTTGCTCTGCTTCCTCCTGTGCGACGGGCCCGGCTTCAGCTTCCTTACTGAAGAAATCCGGCGCTTTCAACCAGCCCTGCCGATAGCTGTGGAACAGGATAGAGCCCAAGATTGCCACAAATACCAAGATTCCCACAGTCCAAAGAAAGTTCGTGGACAGCATTATCTTTTTCTCTTTCACCACTTTATTTGGCCTGAATTCCTTTTTGGTGTTTGCCGGCATCATCACCATGAATTCCCGCATCACGGCATCCAGATCAGCTTCCAGATAGCGAGCATAGTTATAGATCAAAGCTTTTACAAAGCCATAGTGTCCCAGGTCGAAAAGGCGGTTTTCTTCCATGGCCTCTATCTGAGCTTGCGTGATACGAATATCCTCATAGACCTGATTGTAGTCTATGGCTCTGCTTTCTCTGAGGTCTTTCAGATACTTGCCGAGGTTTTCCACGGATATATTCCTCTGAACGATTCCGCCACCGTGCCCGATAGCAGGAGGCTTTCGTCCGCTTGAAGCACTATGTGCAGATCTCCGCCGGGCACATCCACCTGCACATGAGCATCCAGCAAGCCACGTCGAATACCGGCATACACCGACGACGCTGCTCCTGTACCGCAGGCCAGGGTAGCTCCGCAGGCATGCTCCCAGATCTTCATCTGTATTCTGCCCGGTTCCAGCACCTTCACAAAGTGGGCATTAACCGGTTTTTCAAATGCGGGATGATGCTCCAACACTGAACCGTATTTCAAGTGAGGATCGTCGTCCAGGCTATCCACAAACACCACATAATGCGGGTTGCCGATATCTACGAGATCACCGCGAAACTGTTCCACCGGAAAGGATTTTCGCAGTAGCTTTGCGATGCCCAGATTCACCACGATCGCGTCTTTTTCTTTCTTCGCCTGCTTCAGTCCCGAATCCGTGAGAATGTTCAGCTCATCACGACCGGTTTTCTGCATCATTAGCGCAGATACACAGCGCAGGGCACTACCGCACATCTCTGCCAAAGAGCCGTCGTTGTTATAGATAGTCATGCGGGCATCGGCACCGGGATGTGGAAAGAGCAGTACCAAACCATCTGCAGCCACACCAAAATGAGGTTTGCAGATATCAATGGCCAAGCGGGGATAATCCATCTCAGCCATTTTTTGCTCAAACAAATCCAATATCACAAAGTCATTGCCCTGAGCCTGCATCTTTATGAAAGGGATCAGCATAATATATCCGCGATTAGATCCTGAAAACTGTAGACTCCGCTTTTGCCGGCTATCCACTTTGCCGCTTGCAAAGCGCCCAAAGCGAAGGTCGCGCGGGATCGCACCACATGGCTTAGTTCGATCGTGTCAGCATCGCTGTCAAAGGCCAAAACATGAGTGCCGGGGATCTTACCGCCCCGAATACTGGCAAAATGCAATTCCTCTGCTTCCGGCCTGCGCTGGAGCCGATCCCATACAACTTTAGTCTTGCGGCTGCTGTTTTCAAGGATCAGTTTTGCCAATTCCACGGCTGTACCGGAAGGGCTGTCTGCTTTCTGCGCGTGATGTTTTTCCCAAGCCATCAGGTCGTAATCGTCAAAGCCGTCAAACAGCTTTACGGCATCCACAATCAATCTGGAAAACAGGTTCATACCCAAAGAGAAATTCGCCCCATAGACCATCCCGATTCCGCTGCTTTTGGCCATTTCCACGATGCGAGGCAGATCTTGGTGCCAGCCGGTGGTACCGATCACGCAGTTTTGGTTCAAATCGAGCAGACGCTCCAGATTGCTCAATACCGCGGAGGGATGGCTGAACTCGATGGCTACGTCCGCGTTGTTCAAGCTATCACGGCTTATTTCACGTGCAGCACCATCCCAAACCGGATCCACCATACCCACAACCTTCAAGCCCTTTTCCGGCGCGAGCTGATGGAGCATTCTGCCCATCTTTCCATAACCGATCAGGCAGATAGTGGTCATCTTCAGCCTTCGCTGTATACTCGCACCAATTCCTCTATAAAGGCGGTTCCCTTCAGCAATTGGTCGGTTTTTATATTTTCATGAACTGTGTGAACCTTGTCCATCCCTGTTCCCGTGATGATCATCGGCAAACCGATCGCGGAGATGATATTGGCATCGCTGCCTCCACCGCCAACAACCGCTTGATATGGGATTTCGAGATTTTGCAGGGCTTTGATCGCCATCTTCACGACGGGATCGTTTTCGTTCACTCTGAAAGCTTCATATTCCTTTTCACACTTCATTTCCAGTCTCGCGCCTTGCTCTGCATAACGCGCCACCGTGCTTTCCAGCGCGTGGACAATGTCTTTACACACGCGTTCCAGCTTTGCGGGATTGTGACTGCGGGCTTCTCCATAGAGGCATACCTTGTTGGGAACTATGTTCGTGGCTTCACCCCCATTGATAATGCCCAGATTGCAAGTGGTTTCAAAGTCGATCCTACCCATGGGCATCGCAGCTATGGCTTCAGAGGCAATACGAATGGCGTTCAAACCTTTTTCAGGCTCTACACCTGCGTGCGCTTCCACACCATGCACCACGGCTTTGTAAGAGTTCTGCGAAGGCGCTCCGATAAGGAGCTCTCCCACCTGATGAGAATCCAGGGCAAAACCGAAGGCAGATTTTAAGCGGCTTTTATCAAATCCCTTGGCTCCCAAAAGGCCTATTTCTTCACTTACCGTAAAGAGAATTTCCACCGGAGCATGATCCGTACCGCTGTCAACAATGCGTTTCAGTGCGACCATGATCTCCGCAACGCCGGATTTATCATCGCTGCCCAAGATGGTAGTTCCGTCGCTATAGATGGTTCCATTCTCTATTCTCGGCTTTATCCCTTTCCCGGGTTTCACCGTATCCATGTGAGCACAGAATAATATGGGAGCCTTGTCGACGTTTCCGGGAAGATACGCATAGATGTTGCCGGCATTCCCACCCGTTTGTTTGTGACAATCGTCTTCTTCTACTGTCGCGCCTATACTTTCCAGATCCTTCTTAAGAATGTCTGCTACTGCCCTCTCGTTCAGCGATTCACTATCTATGCGCACCAAGTGCATAAAGTAGCTGATAACATCATGTTGCATTGCAAACCTCATATCTGAATATTTATTCTGCACCATTATGAACACCCCCGGATTTGTCAACCGTAAATCTTATCGATAGTGATTTTCTTTGATTCGATATGATATTTCTTGCTCTTTTGGTTTTTCTGCTTATGTTACTTAGTATAATATAAATACTGATAATGCTTGATAAACCAAGAGACCAGCATTCACTTGTAACTAAAAGGAGAACTCATGGCAGACAATATGTCGCTCTTTATGGAACGCTTGCCCGAAATGCTTCTAAGCTTCGGTGCCAAGTTAATCGTTGCGTTGATTATTTTCTTAATTGGAAAATGGATCGCAAAGGCCATTTCCAACGTTGTTAAGCGCCTTATGGGAAAAGGAAAGATGGATAGCAACGTGGCTCAATACCTAGGAAACCTGATCTACGGAGTCATGCTGGCATTCGTAATAATTGCTGCCATCGCCCGCCTTGGCGTGCAGACCACCTCGCTGGTCGCGATCTTCGGTGCCGCCACACTGGCAGTGGGCATGGCATTGCAGGGCACTTTGGGCAATTTCTCTTCCGGCGTGATGCTGCTTATCTTCCGTCCCTTCAAGGTGGGAGATAGCGTGATAGCCGGAGGAATCAACGGGAAGGTGCACGATATCGGCATCTTTGCCACCACCATCATCCCCAGCGATGGCCGTAAAGTGATCGTACCCAATGGCAAACTCTCAAACGACACTATCACAAACTTTAGCGTGATGCCCGTCCGTAGAATCGAACTAAGCATTAATGTGCCGGGCAACACCGATATCAATGCGGTTCGCGACTTGCTACGCGCTGTAATAGACAGCGAAAGCGACCTTCTGAAAGATCCGGCTCCCGCCATCGTAATGACCGATGCCAACGCCGCCGCAATTATCTTCGGAATCTACGCAAATGTGAAAAATGAAGACTATGGCAGAATTCGTGCCAGCATGGTTGAAAAAGTAAAGCTAGCCCTCACCACCAAAGGTTTTTGGGCATAATTCAAGGAGAATTTGATATGAAAAAAACCCTGATCATCATGAGCCTGTTGATCCTTGCCTGCGCTGTGTACGCGGAAGGCTGGAGCACCGACGCAGATATCAGCCTCACTCTGTCGCAAAGCGCATTCAGCGAAAACTGGGCAGGAACGGAACTCAGCAATATATCCTGGTTGGCAAACGCTAATGCCAGCGCAGAAAAGCAGATGAAAGACTGGCTGCACAACCGCAATACCATGAAACTCGCCTTTGGTCAGACTCACCTTCAAAAAACCAATTCCTTGGGCGATAAGTACTGGGAAGCGCCGGAAAAATCTACCGATAAAATAGACTTGGAATCCCTGTGGCGCTTTACCTTGCAAACCTGGGTGGATCCCTTCATGGCCGGCCGCCTGGAATCCCAATTTCTGGATCTCTCACAAGAAGATAAGGACAACACCAGATTTGTGAATCCCATGCTGTTTACGGAAACCGCCGGTATCATGAGAACCTTCATCGACACGGAATCGATGAAGTTTGACTCACGTCTTGGTGCCGCATTCAGACAAAACGTCAATCGGGATCAAATGGATCTTGCACTGAACAAAGAAACCATCACCACTCTCGATGGTGGTCTTGAATTTGTATCGGAGCTCAAAAAACAAATCAACGCTCCGCTGCAATCCACCTTCCGCAGCAGATTACAAGTGTATCAGGCTGTCTTCAATTCAAAAGAAGACGATCTGCCCAACGATGACTGGAAATCCCCAGATATGGTGTGGGAAAACACTCTTACCACCAAACTCTTCGGCCTGATCAGCGCGAATCTGCTCTTTGAGATGCGCTACGACAAAGAACAAGTACACGAAATGCAATGGAAACAAATGCTGGGCTTGGGCCTCAGCTACAACCTGTTCTAAACTGCTTTCTGTCTCAATAATGCCGGCGGGATATCCTGCCGGTTTTTTTTGTATGCAAGATGTCTTCACTATCCTGAATCCTCCGCCGGCAGAAGCTTGCAGCAAAGCCATGAAGCACAAAATCATATACCTTTAGGCTTACATTGGCAGTTTCGCAGAACCGGGACCCGGGAAAGCCTCATCAAAATGCTTTTGGGGAAAGCTTTGATGCTAAGTTCTGCAAAGAATGTCTAGCCTTACATTCAACTAATCTTTCCTAGGTGTCTAAGCTCCTGGGTGGCAGTAAATTAGGTAAAAATA
>ENA-UOOR01000179-UOOR01000179.1-fermentation-metagenome-genome-assembly--contig:-NODE-179-length-95428-cov-6.665555_pt1 | contig 95428 bp, 82 predicted proteins | sample MGYA00245780_ERZ724029 | MGnify/ENA primary metagenome ERZ724029 (study PRJEB28704, sample SAMN03018315) | fermentation metagenome | biome: anthropogenic terrestrial biome; feature: soil; material...
CCCCCAGCCCTCGGTTTTGGAGACCGATGCTCTGCCAATTGAGCTACTCCCCTGCGTTTCTCATCGGCAAGACATATTCTAGCATAAAAAAACTCATCCTTCAAGAATAAGATGCTTATTTGTTGCTCCGGCTGTTTGAGCGAGTATTTCTTGAACCTGCCGTGGTTTAGCAGTATTATTTAACTTGGATTATGTAATGGTGAGTAATATAGACGAAAATGATGGAATATTAATGGAGAGATGAAAAGTTAATTATTAAAAGCTAAGGCAGGTGGATTATTTGAGTAAGGTGCTGGTGCTCATGGGGGGCACTTCCGAAGAAAGAGAAATTTCATTAAATAGTGGTCAAAATGTATGTAAAGCCTTGGAACAAAAGGGTTTTCAGGTCGAGGTTCTGGATTTAAATAAGGATAATCTTAATCAGATAGCGGATATAGCTCCTGACGTGGTCTTTATAGCTCTGCATGGTAAAAACGGAGAAGACGGTACGGTTCAGGGGTATCTTGATCTGCTGGGCATACCCTATACCGGTTCGGGGGTGGCTACCAGCGCTATCTGCATGAACAAGATTATTACCAAGAAATTGCTGAGCTATGAGGGACTTCCAACCCCTGATTTTATCATCATGAAGAAAAAAACTTTTGATCGGGCCGCTTTTGTAGTCCGTTCTCTGGTGCAGAAGTTTGGTTTACCTATGGTGATAAAGGCTGCCACCCAGGGTTCCAGTATCGGAACCTATATCGTAAAAAAAGAGAATGAGATTTTACCTGCGATAGAGGCAGCTTTTCAATATGACCAGGATGTCTTGATTGAGAAATACATTGACGGCACTCTGCTGACGGTGAGCGTGTTGGGAAATGAGACCCCCTGCGTATTGCCGATTATCGAAATAACCTCCAGCAACGAGTTCTATGACTATGAATCCAAATACACCCCGGGGATGTGCGAGCATCTCATCCCGGCCCGGATTAACGAAAACTTGCAGAGCGCTATAACGCGGATAAGTGAAGAGACCTATAAATCACTCGCTTGTCGGGGATTTGCCCGCATAGATTTTATGGTGGACCATAAAGGTCAGCCCTATATTCTGGAAATCAATACCATACCGGGATTGACTGATATGAGCCTGGTTCCTGATGCTGCCCGGGCGGTGGGTATATCTTACGAAGATTTGATAGAGCGCCTGGTAAAGTTGGCTTTGGAAAAATAACCGCAAAGAGGATAGAAGAAAAAAACGGCGAATAAGATATCAATACCCTGGAAATTAGGAGCCTTGCTATGACTAATTTTTTACCATCAGGAATTATAAAAGATACTATCACCGATATATACCAGAAAGTACAGGAGTTAAAGAACGAAGGTGACCTGCCGCGTCTGCAGAAAGGTCTGGAGGAAATCGAAGAAATGGCTCTGGAATTGGCTATATTTCTGGAGAAGCTATCATGCGACCCTTTGATTTATACCGGAGCAGGCAGCACGGAAGAAGTTATCAAACGTTTGGATTGGGCCTTGCTCTTCAGCGAAGAGATCGACCCGGTGGAGTTTTTTAAATACAATCTGCAAATGAATAAACAAGAAAATAAATAATTGTTCTTCTAGGGATCATGGCCTTAAGATGACGAGTCTTAAGGCCGTTTTTATTTTTTATATATGTAATGATGATTGGGCAGGGCAATTAAATATATCCCATTACGCCAATTATAAGGAAATCTGGTATAATTTTATTATTACTTCTGGAAATCCGGTGGATTTAGCATTGATTTTTTTATGGTAGCGTTAAAAATTGCCGGCCGGCTGTTATCGGGGAGATGAATGATGGACAAAAGATTGCAGGAAATAGAGGAGAAGGTTAAGCAAAGAATCAGATTGGGTAAAGAAGATGGAGTCTATCTCTATCATTCGGATGATCTGCTGGCTATCGGCGCCCTGGCGCGGGCTAAAAAGATAGAGGCGTCGCAGCGGTATGTATACTTTAATGTAAACCGTCATATCAATTTGACCAATATCTGCGTATCCCGGTGCAAGTTTTGTGCTTTCGGGGTCGACGAAAATGGGACCGGCGGTCCCTATGTCATGAGTCCGGAAGAAGCCTTTACCTTTGGGGCGGAGGCAGTTGATTACGGCATAACCGAATTCCATGTAGTGAGTGCGCTTCATCCCAGTAAGCCCTTTGATTACTATGTGGAAGTGGTGAAACGTTTGCATGAGGCTTATCCGCAAATCCATATACAGGGGTTCACGGCGGTGGAAATATTCTATTTCGCCCAAATCAGCGGTCTTTCAGTGCGCGAGGTATTATCAACCCTGAAAGAGGCCGGATTGGGTTCGATGCCGGGGGGAGGGGCGGAAGTGTTCAATGACGATATCCGCCGGGAACTATGCCCGCGCAAAGCCATGAGCGACGACTGGCTGCAGGTACACCAGACGGCGCATGAACTGGGTATCAAGACCAACTGCACCATGCTCTACGGACACGTGGAGAGTATTGAGGACCGGATCCATCATCTTATGCGCCTGAGGGAATTACAGGATACTGCTCCCGGCTTTCAATCCTTTATACCCTTGCCTTTTTTGCCGGATAATACCAGGCTGAGCCACCTTGGGAGAACCAGTGCCCTGGATGATCTTAAAACCATGGCCATATCCCGGTTGATGCTTGATAATATCGACCATATCAAAGCCTTCTGGATCATGCTGGGAATCCCTTTGGCGCAGATCGCCCTGGAATTCGGCGCCGATGACCTAGATGGCACGGTTATAGAAGAGAGGATAATGCATTCGGCCGGCGCCAGTACCGAAAAGGGAATAGACAAGCAAGCCATTATCGAATTAATCCGGGAGAGTGGATACACCCCGGTGGAACGTGATACTCTCTATAACGTTATAGAGATATTTTAAAAGGAGCATAATAATATGAAGCCAAGAGTCGGACATATTCAATTCATAAATTGTTTTCCGCTTTTTTACGGTCTGATTGAGAAAAAATTTTTACTGGAAATAGAGCTGATAAAGGGGAACCCTACTGACCTTAATCGCATGCTGGCCGGTAATCTGCTGGATCTGGCCCCGATTCCTTCAATAGCCTATGCCAGGAATTACCGGGATTATGTTTTAATGCCTGACATTTCGGTGAGCTGCGATGGTGAGGTTAAAAGCATTTATCTGTTTTCACGCCTGCCCATTGAAAGACTGCATAATAAAAAGATTGCCCTGACCAACATATCCAGAACCTCCCAGGCCTTATTGCGCATCTTAATGGCCCGTTGCTACAACATTGCCCCGGAGTATTTTCAGTCGGCCCCGGAACTGGGGGCTATGCTGATGGAGGCGGATGCGGCTCTGTTAATCGGCGACGATGCTTTAAGAGCCCGTTACAAAACCCGGGACCGGCTCTATATATATGATCTGGGGCAGGAGTGGAAGAACTTTACCGGCTTACCCATGGTTTTTGCGGTCTGGGCCATTCGCCGTGATTTTGCCCATAACCATCGGGATGAATTAAAACTCATCCGGGACACCTTTACCGATTCCATAAAATTCAGTCTGGAATGCATCCAGGACTGTGCGGCCAAGGCTTCCCAATGGGAGGACTTCAGCGCGGATTATCTGGTGGAGTATTTTAACAGCCTGCGCTTTGACTTTGACCCCCGCAAACAGGAAGGACTGCTGCAGTATTATAAAGAAGCCAAAAACCAGGGAATAATTGACGAAGTACCTCCCCTTGAAATCATAGACTTATAGCTTTGCTTTAGGAGGCCCCATTGAACAGCAGGGATTTATTAAAGGAAATAGCAGCGGGTCGGCGTATGAGCCCGGAGGAGTTTGTTTGGCTGGATGAAAATGCGGACTTTCTTACTCTGGGACAGGCTGCCGACCAGGTGCGGCGCCGACGTTTTCCTGATAACCGGGTATCTTTTATCATTGACCGCAATATCAATTATACCAATATCTGCAGCTGTCAATGCCGGTTCTGTGCTTTCTACCGCCACAAGGACGATGCCGATGCTTATGTGCTGGACAAGTCCACCCTTTTTGCAAAAATTAAAGAAGCTCTTGAACTGGGGGCCTCGCAATTAATGATCCAGGGTGGGCTTAATCCGGAACTTGGTATTGAGTTTTTTGAAGATATGTTTCGCAGCATAAAGGCCCGCTATCCGGTCCAGATCCATTCCCTGACCGCACCGGAAATAGTACATATCGCCAGCCGGTCAGATCTGGATGTAAGGGAAACCCTGCTGCGCCTGCAGGCGGCCGGCCTGGATTCATTACCCGGAGGAGGAGCGGAAGTACTGCATGATGAAGTCAGGCAGTATATAAGTCCCCGCAAAATCAGCAGCCGGCAGTGGCTGGAGGTAATGAGGACGGCCCATGGCATAGGTATGAAGACTACCGCCACTATGATGATGGGCAGTGTGGATCTCCTGCAGCATCGCCTGCACCACTTGGATATGATAAGAAAGCTCCAGGATGAGACCGGAGGTTTCAGGGCCTTTATCATGTGGACCTACCAGCCGGGCAATACTGAGTTAAGGGGTAAAAAGATATCATCGCTGGCTTACTTGCGTTTTCTGGCCTTGTCCCGCCTTTATCTGGATAATATCGAACACATACAGGGCTCCTGGGTAACCCAGGGGAAACAGATCGGCCAGCTCTCCCTCCTGTTTGGGGGGGATGATCTGGGAAGTATAATGATTGAGGAAAATGTTGTGCGCTCCGCCGGGGTGGCCTATAAAATGAGTAAAGAAGAAATGATTGCTTTGATCCGGGCCGCAGGCCGGAAACCGGTTTTGCGGGATACCGCTTACCGGATACTGGAAGAATATTAGATAAAGGAGTCCATCATCATGCCGGTACCGCAATGTGATTTTGCCCTGATTGGCGGATCCAGCACCTTGAATATAGACTTACCGGAAAGTCTGGGTCTGGATTACGTGCAGGTGGCAGACCAGGATCTGGTCTACAGCACCCCCTGGGGTTTGAGTCCCGCATTTAAAGAGTTGATTATAAAAGGGGAATACGGTAATATACGGGTATTAACCTGCCGCATGCATGGCTGGCGTAAAGGAGTCAGCCGGGCCGATGCGTCCCGCCAGGTATTCTGGGTATTGCGCGCCGCCGGGGTTAAAAAAGTCGTAGCTGAAGGCGGGGTAGGAGCGATTAACCATCTGTTGCGAACCCGCGACCTGCTTATCCCCGATGATTATATGGACTTTTCCATGCGTAAGGATGTAGGATTGGACGACCGTCACCTGTTGGTTATGCGGGACGCTATCTGCCCGGCAATGAGGGAAACATTATACCAGGCGGCGGAAAAAGACTGGCCGGAGCGAGTATTCGAGCGAGGTGTTTATGTCAACACCGATGGCAGGCATTTTGAGAGTCCGGCCGAAGTAAATTTCTACAAAATGGGCGGGGGCGATGTGGTGGGTCAGAGTATTTGCCCTGAAGTCTATCTGGCGCGGGAAATAGGCGCCTGCTATGCCGGGCTTTATTTGGTGGTAAATTATGCCGAGGGCATAGTTGTTCCGTGGCGGCACGAAGAACTGGCCGATATATATTATAATGAAGGCATAGCTATGGGAAGAATACTATTACGGTTTTTAGGCCAGCTTTCTCCGGAACAAAAGTGTACTTGTCCCGGGCTGCGCAAGGAGACCCTGCTAAAGCCGATCTATTCCGAATAATTTACTATAGATATTCACTGGATGGAAAAGGAGGGGTTCATTAATGGGAACCAGGTCTAACAGGAGCACGATAAAACTGATATTATTTCTGGTGGCTTTAGGGTTACTGTCCTATCTGGCAGCGCTTTATGTCGACTGGCTCTGGTTCAGCTCGGTAGGTTTCAGTAAAGTTTTTAAGACCCTGCTGCTTAATCGCATAGGCGTTTACCTGGTAGTTTTTCTTGTCACCTTAGCGGTAGTTTATCTTAACCTGAAGCTGACCCGCAGACACCTGGGGGAACAGGAACGGCCGGATGAAAATGACGAGGGCCGGGAGATTATTTATTTGGAGCAGGAAAAAAATCCCATAAAAGACTTTTTAAAAGGCAAGACCACCAGATGGATATTTCTGGGCATCAGCATTCTGGCAGCCCTGATGGTAAGCTCTACCTCCGCCGACAACTGGATAGTGGTGCAGCAGTTTATCAACCGTGTATCTATGGGGACAGCAGATCCTCTATTCCATAAAGACATCGGTTTCTATTTCTTTAACCTTTCCTTCTATCACTTTGTTTATGGCATCCTCATGATGATACTGGTATTGACCACCGTGGTAGTTGGCTTTATTTATATGATAAATGCCTCTACTGAATTGCTGTTCGGGGACTGGAGGCAGTTTACCTTTGCCAAAAGCCATGTGGCTTTATTGCTGGCGGCTATTTTTGGCCTGAAGGCCATAGGTTACAAATTATCAGCCTATGATCTGTTATTTTCACCTTCCAGCATCGTATATGGAGCAACCTATACCGATATTCATGCCAAACTGCTGGCCTATAAGGTTCTCCTGATTATTTCCCTGCTGGTGGCTGCAGTGATACTGGCTAATATCTTTGTTAAAAAGCTGAACTGGATACTCATAAGCATCGGAGCCTGGATAGTAGTGGCGATAGTCATGAACGGAGTATATCCTGCTCTGCTGCAAAAGCTGGTGGTGCAGCCTAACGAATTTAACCGGGAGCGGCCCTATATTGAAGCTAACATCCAATATACCCGCCAGGCTTATGGCCTGGATAAGGTTGAGGACCGCAAATTTGATGTAGACTTTGATCTTAAAATTGACAACCCCAATAATCAGGATACCATTACCAACATACGTCTCTGGGACTGGCAGCCGCTGACCGATACTTATAAAAGCCTGCAGGAATTGAGACCCTATTATGTTTTTAATGATATGGATATTGACCGCTATATGGTTGATGGTCAATACCGCCAGGTAATGATATCGGCCCGGGAGCTGGAACAGGATAATCTCAATGCGGAGGCCAAAACCTGGATCAATCAGAAACTGATGTACACCCATGGTTACGGCGTGGTGGCCAGCCCGGTCAATGAAGTGGCTCAGGAAGGTTTCCCCAATTTCTTTATCAAGGACATTCCGCCCCGCTTTAGTACTTCCCTGAAGGTAAAACGTCCCGAGATATATTTCGGCGAGCGCACTGACGATTATGTGATTGTTAACACCAAGCAAAAAGAATTCAATTATCCGGCCGGAGATACTAACGTATATTCCAATTATGAAGGAAAAAATGGACTTAAGGTCAATTCTTTCGGTCGCAGGCTGATCCTCAGCTGGGTTCTCAAAGATTACAAGATGGCGCTTTCGACTGAGGTAAATAACAACAGCCAGGTATTGATGAACCGCAATATTCTTGAGCGTACTCAAAAAATTGCTCCTTATCTCAGCTTTGACGGTGATCCCTATATAGTAATTGACGACCAGGGAAAACTGTTCTGGATACTGGACGCCTATACCACCAGCAACCGCTATCCCTATGCCCAGCCGTTTGACCGCATGGGCAACAATTATCTGCGCAATTCGGTTAAAATAACCTGTGATGCCTATACCGGAGACCTTAACTTTTATGTGGCTGACTCTTCCGATCCTATAATAAACACCTTCACCCGCATATTCCCGGGGATGTACCAGCCCCTGCAGGAGATGCCCGACAGCCTCCGGGCCCATGTGCGCTATCCGGTTGATTTGTACCAGGTGCAGGCGGAAATATACAAGACTTATCATATGGACGATCCTTATGTTTTCTATAACAAAGAAGACCCCTGGCTTATACCCAAAGAAGTGGTCAATGATGAGCAGCAAGTTATGGAACCCTACTATATCATCATGCGTTTGCCGGAATCGGAGCAATCGGAGTATATATTGATGCTGCCTTTTACTCCTAAGAGCCGGCCTAACATGATTGCCTGGATGTGCGCCCGTATGGACGGGGACAATTACGGCAAATTGCTGGTATACAATTTTCCTAAACAGGAAACTATTTATGGTCCGGAGCAGCTGGAATCAAGAATAAATCAGAATACTGAAATTTCACAGCAGTTGAGCCTCTGGAACCAGCAAGGCTCCAGGGTATATCGGGGCAATCTGCTGGTTATACCCATGGATAATTCTTTGCTTTATGTTGAACCCCTCTATCTGCAGGCTGAAAATAGCCGGATACCGGAACTTAAAAGGGTGATTGCCGGATTCGGCGACGAGATAGTAATGGAAACATCTTTGGAGCAGGCTTTGACCAAGTTATTTGATAAAAAGCCCCCGCAGGGTTCGACCAATGTTGATACGCAAACATCTCAGACAGCGGATACCGGAACCGATAGTGTGGCGGAGCTGGCCAAACTGGCCCGGCAATACTACGATCAGGCCAACCAGCGCCTGAAGGACGGAGACTGGGCCGGATACGGGGATAACATCAACCGGCTGAATGATGTTATCCGCAGGTTGGAAAAGAGTTCTGATTAGTCAGGGAGTGATATAAGCTGGAGTCGCAGAAGAAAATGAAGATTGTATGCCTGGGTGATAGTATAACTTATGGTTTCCCTTTTGGGCCTCAGGCCTCCTGGGTGAGTATGCTGCAAGAAGCCTTGGAGGCAGAGGTAATCAACCAGGGTATTAACGGAAATACCACGAGTGATATGGTGCGGCGCTTTGATAGATCGGTTCTGAAATATAACCCCACCCACCTTATTATTATGGGCGGCATTAATGATGTAATCTGTGCGGAATCTTTTGACCGGATCTGCTGGAACCTGCGCGAGATGATAGAAAAAGCTCGGGAAGCAGGTATTAAAGTAATACTGGGTATACCGACGGCGGTTGACGAACCCGGCTGGGAGAAACTTATTGCGCGGATCCGCCGATGGATGAAGGACTATGCCCGGGAACACCACCTTGAAGTGATAGACTTTGCCGCTGCCTTTTATGATGAAAACGGCCAATTGAAAAGCGAACTGCTGCTGGCTGACGGCGGCCATCCTGATATCAGCGGTTACCAGGCCATGTTCGGCCAAATAGATCTCAGTATGTTTGAATAATCCGGACAGTCAACCACAGAATAACTCTGTGGTTGACTGTCCGTTATTTCTTGGGCGTTCTATTCTTATACTGCCGCAGGGGTTTCTTCAGGCTTGAGAGGTATTACTTCTATAATAGAATGACCTTCCTCATCCCCGGGTTTAAATACCTTTATCCGCGCCGAGTCAAGATTTTTGGCATCACTGTAGCGGGCCACTATAGAGCCGGCATATTTTATTAATTCTTCGTCATAATCACCGTAGCGCAGCAGACCCAGCGGGCCGGGACGATCGGCCGCTTTCATCAGCAGATCCTGGGGCCGGGCATTAAGCTGGATTTTTTGGTTCTCCGCCTGGTTTCTTCCTACCACCAGCAACTGATCATCGCCCACTATGAAATGACGGCCCAGTTTAAGTATTTCCATTTCCTCCGCACTAATTTCCGCATCCCGATCCAAAACCTTTTGCAAACGACGGGCAAAGTTTCGTTCAGTTAAGAGACACCCCCCGGCGGGTGAAGGGTAGTCCTTAATTCCGAACTTCTCTGCCAGTTCCATCTGCACATGGCGGCTGCGTCCATTAATATCCAGCAGTTCTTCCCGGTTTATCCATCCTCTTGATTCAGGTTCACTTGGAGGCAGTAATTTACCTGACAGAGGCCTTACAATAAAGCCCCGATAACCGGAAATTTTATCTACTGCATTAAGAGCAGATTTATTCTGGCTCATAGGACGCTGGCCTACCACTTCACCGGTTATCAGGAAAGAAGCGTCTGCCTGTTTCATATAATCTCCGGCTTTATGCAGCATAAAACCATGACAGTCAATACAAGGGTTAAGGTTCTTGCCGTAGCCGTACACCGGATTCCTTAAAACACCAGGGATATACTCATCACTGATATCCATGGTAACAAGCTCTATTCCCCGATCACGGGCCGCCTGTATAGTAGCGGGGCTGGCTCCGAAAAAAGGGGTGACAAAATTAATCCCCAATACTTCAATGCCTTGATTTTTAATCAGCATAACCGCCAATTGGGAGTCGAGACCCCCGGAAAAAAGACTTATGGCTCTCAATCCTGGCACTCTCCCTTTTCTATATAATCATCCTCATCCATGACTCTGATGCCATTTGCTTTCAACAGAGCCGCAGCAACTCCATCAGCCGTATGGGTCCTATGGCTGAAACTGCCATCATATATGCAGCCGGTTCCACAGGAAGGGCTGCGGCTTTTCAGGATGGCCGTATCTGCTTTTGCCCATTGGGCTAGCTTGAGCGTCTCATAGGCTCCCTTGATATAGTTTTCGGTAACATCCCGACCATCCCGGGTAACCACCCGACAACTGCCGGTCAGCACGTGCTGACCGGAACCGCCTGCTATTTCTGCCGGGGTCCGGGGAGTAGGCAAACCTCCCAATTGCTCAGGACATACCGGAATAACTTGGCCTTCCTGCAGCAGCTTCCTAAAGTAAGGATTAATATTATTCTTACCGTCATATTTGCAATTAAACCCGCACAGACAAGCGCTTACCAGTTTCACCCATATCCGTCTCCTTAATTTTAGTCGGCCGAATCAATAATACCATGGAGAAGTAAGAAAATACGTAAAGTATTAGCAAAGGTTCGGTACTTTACATATGATATGATACAAAACATTTACGGCGGAGACAAATAAATGAATGATTTTATGATGGTAATTGTCAAGGCAGACCCCCAATTGGAGCAGGACTGTATCTTAATCAGCACCGACCTGGCCAGCCAGGCCGATTACGGTTATAACCAGGTGCTAAGGTTAAGGGTAGGGAAAAGCAGCCGTACCGTAAAGACAAGGATCAGCACATCACGGATTGATAAAAAGACTCTTACCATGCATCCGCTGCTGATAAAGAAAAGTTTCCTGCATAAAAGCCGTAAATACGGGATTAAGTTTGAGCAGGACGGGATTCGGATGGGACCGGTAGTAGGAATAATAGCTCCCCGGCAAGGTAGCAGGGATCGACCCTTTAGCAGCCAGACCACGTTCTTTCAGGAAATTATGGCCAGCAGCCGTAAACTGGGGCAAATATGTTTTGCCTTCTATTTTACCGACATTGACTGGAACAGAAAAGTGATTAACGGATATTTTTACGGTAAAAATGGGTGGCAGCGAGGCAAATTTCCGATGCCGGATGTTATCTATCCCCGAAGTAAATTCTGGGTTTCCAACCGAGTCGAAAGCAGGCGCAGGCTTACCCAGTTAGGGGTACAAATACTTAACCCGTCTATGGTAGGAAAATGGGAGGCTTATTGCCTTTTAAAGAAAAATCCGGAGTTAGCCCCCTATTTACCTGAGACCAGATTGGTAAACAGCTTTCGGCAGGTTGATTTTATGGCCAAAAAATACCGGGCCGTTTATCTCAAACCAGTAAATGGTACCCAGGGTAAAAATATCATTAGGATCATTAAAAATAAAAAATCCCCCGGTTATTGTTATCAATATCATGCCAACGGAAGCTTGCATAAGGGCAATGCCTCCGACCTGCGGCAGCTGCAAAAACAGTTGCGTTCAGTTATGGCAGGGCGAAACTATCTGATCCAGAAAGAAATCAATCTTCTGCGCTACGAAGGGGGAATTGTTGATACCCGGGTCATGGTGCAAAAGGACCACAATGGCAAATGGGAAATGACAGGAATGGCCTGCCGGGTCGGCAAACTGGGAGCTATAACCAGCAACATCAGCAGTGGAGGGAGCGGCAAGAAAGTTGAGACTGTCCTCAACTATAACTTTTCAGACAGCAAGCAAATCAACCAGATAATAGAAACGATGATATTCGTATGCATTACTGCTGCCCAAAACATAGAAGAGTATCTGGGCAGTTGCGGAGAGATGGGAATAGACATTGGTGTAGACAGATACGGGGAGGTATGGTTTATTGAAGCCAACCTGCGCCCTGCCCGATATGTATTTTCCCTTATTGGAGAAAAACAAACTCGCCTTAAATCTGTAGAAACTCCACTATTATATGCCAGGTATCTGGCAGGATTCTGAGTAAAAGGAGAGGTAGAAGATTGAAAACGGCAGGCAAAATCTCCATCTCACATACTCTGGTACAAAAACTGGGTATAGTGGTGGAACCGCTGATTACAGTGCGGGTCGGCGCCTTGATGGTAAAAAGCAGGCTGCAGGTACACGACACGGGCCGGGGGAATTACATGCTTTCTCCGGAACTGATTCAGGCTTTACACCTGAAAAAAAGCAAAGGCTTAAAGGTGCGTTACCAGGCGGAAGAGAAAATATTGCATCTGGGGCCTACCATCGGCATAATGGCAACTTATATCCCGAGCCCCAACCGGTATGAAATAGACCCGCGCAGCCTTCATGCAGAACTCATCTATCTCAGCATTGTCAGTAAATCCTTTCCCGGACAGGTATACGTTTTTACCCCCAGCGGTATAAACTGGGCCAATAATACTTGCCGGGGATATGTTTACCATCAGTTCTCCGCTACCCGGGGCAAGTGGGAATCAGCCCTCTACCCCATACCGGATGTCGTCTATGACCGCATTCACAGCCGGTCGGCTGAAGCCCGCAACAGTGTAAAATATGCTAAAATCAGGTTAATGCAGATGCCGTACTTGAATTATTTTAATCCCCATTATCTGAACAAATGGAATGTGCACCAGATTATGGCCGCTAATCCCCGTTTAACTGAATATCTGCCCGATACCCGGGAATTAACCCAGGATAATCTGGAAGAAATGTTAAGAAAATATCACACTCTGTTTATAAAACCCAGCAATGGGAGTCTGGGTAAGGGTATAATAAAAGTAAGCTCCCATCGGGGACAATTCAATTATGTTATATACAGAAACAGGCGTTTGCGAGGTCAGGCCCGCAGTGCTGCGGAGCTCATGAATAAGACTAAAAAGTTTCGTGGCGACCGGCATTATATTGTACAACAAGGTCTGGAATTAATTAAATATCGGGGAGCCAGTTTTGACCTGCGCATAATCTATCAAAAGAATGGCCGCGGGGAATGGCAGATCAGTAAAAAATTCTGTCGCATTGCTCCTCGGGGAAGCAGTATCTCTAACCTTAGCAGCGGGGGACGGGTGGAAAAAAGTCTCAAGGTACTGCAGCATGCATTTGAAAATAGTAACCTTATTGAGACTAAGAACGAACAGATACGGTTATTGTGCAAAATGGTAGCCGGCACTCTGGAAACAGATAATAACAGTACTTTTGGCGAACTGGGCATGGATATAGGAATTGACCGTAATGGACGCCTCTACCTGATCGAAGTTAATTCCAAGCCCAGGAAAACAACCGAAACCGTATTTTCTCCTGCCATAGTCAGAAGTACTTTTAAAAGACCATTGGCCTATGCGAGCTATTTGGCCGGTTTTAAGATTAAATAGGCGGCTTATGAAGGAAAACCGCTTCCAGTAGAGAATAGGAAACATAAAAATGATTGCAGGGTGGGTCATCCCACCTTATTGCTTACTTGGGATTTAATAAAATTTAGGCTAGGAGGATAAGAAGGAATGAAAATTAATCATCTGGGTGTATTAACCGGCGGTGGTGATTGTCCCGGTTTAAACTCAGTGATACGGGCGGTAACCAAGACGGCGATTCTGAAGTATGGAATGGAAGTCATCGGCTTCATTGACGGCTTTCGGGGACTGGTAGAGAATAATTATATTCAGCTTGATTTGCGCCGGGTATCCGGTATCGGGCATACCGGAGGCACCATACTTGGTACAACCAACCGGGACAACCCGTTTAATTTTATGACTATGGTTAAAGGTATAGAACAGGCCAGCGACCAATCGGATCGTGCCGTCAGCAACATGAGAAACCTGGGCCTGGATGGCTTAATTGTTATCGGTGGCGACGGCAGCCTCAACATTGCCTACAAATTTTATCAAAAAGGAGTTAAAATTGTAGGTGTTCCCAAGACTATTGATAATGATTTATCGGCTACCGATGTTACCTTTGGTTTTAACACCGCAGTCAATACCGCATCCGAGGCCCTGGACAAGCTTCATACCACCGCCGAATCCCACCACCGGGTAATGATTTTGGAGGTTATGGGAAGATATGCCGGTTGGATTGCTCTGCATGCCGGCATGTCAGGCAGCGCCGATGTCATACTCATACCGGAGATACCTTACAACCTGGACGCTATAGTAGCCAAGATTGCGCAGCGCTTCCGGCAGGGAAAAAAATTCAGTATTATAGTAGTGGCCGAAGGCGCTCATGCTGCCGGAGGAGAAATGGTAGTTCACAGCCTAATACCTGAAAGCCACGACCCTATTCGACTTGGTGGAATCGGGCAGAAGGTGGCGCAAGAGGTTGAGGATAAGCTTAACCATATAGAAACCCGGGTAACGGTGCTGGGGCACCTGCAACGGGGTGGAGGTCCTATACCATATGACCGTATACTGGCTACCCGTTATGGGGTGGCAGCGGTGGAAGCCTTTATGGAAGGAAAATACGGCACCATGGTCAGCCTGCAGGGCAAAGAAATAACCACCGTGGATTTACAGGAAGCTATAAAAGAAATCAGACTGGTGCCGCCTGACAGCAACATTGTAGATACCGCCAGAGCAATAGGAATAAGTTTTGGCGATAGCTGATCAAAACCATATTATCCTGATATCGGTTACGATAGCAGGAAAAAGGAAGGGGCCATTAAGGTGGAAAAGGTAGCAGTTCTTGGAGCTGGCTTGATGGGGGCCAGAATAGCACAGGTAGCTGCCCAGGGGGGATACTCGGTAATTTTACGCGATCTGCAAATGGGACTGGTTAAAGACGGTTTGGAGGCCATTGCCAAAAGCCTGGATAAAATGATCGGTAATGAGCAAATAGATGCGACTAGTAAAGCAGAAACTTTGAACAGAATTCAAGGTACGACTGATTTAGCGGATTTGCGCCAAGCTGATTTGGTTATTGAAGCAGTAGTGGAAAATATGGCGATAAAAAAACAGATCTTCGCTGAGCTGGACAATATTTGTCCGGCTCATACAGTGCTGGCCAGCAATACCTCGACTCTGTCGATCTCAGAAATCGCTGCATCCACCAGAAGGCAGGAAAAAATTTTGGGAATGCACTTCTTTAATCCGGTAGTTTCCAATCGCTTGGTGGAACTGGTAAGGGGAATGGAAACATCGGATGAAACTGTTGCAACAGCGGCCGGCTTTGTTAAAGCTATTGGCAAGGATTACGTAGAAGTAAAAAGAGAAAGTCCTGGTTTTATTGTCAACCGGATTTTGATTCCTTATATCAATGAAGCCATATTTGCCTATGGCGACGGTCTGGCAGACATTGAGGAAATCGACCGGGCAATGAAACTGGGTGCGGGCATGAATGAGGGGCCATTGGAATTAGCAGATAAAATTGGGCTGGATACCATTGCTTCAATTTTGGAAGTATTCTGGCATGAATTCAGGGATACCAAATATCGACCTCATCCTGTATTTTTAACTATGCTCAGGGCAGGGTATTATGGTAAAAAGAGTGGTCGTGGTTTTTACCGCTATTAAAGATGAAGAGGTGAAGGCATGGTAAAAAAATGGCGGGGAATAAGCTTTGGAATGCTAATGGGGCTGGTAGTCTTCGGCTTCTCTTTCTGGGGTATAGATTTTTCCCTGGGGCCTGAAGATGCTACTCTTAAACTTTTGCTGTACATACCGGCGTATCTCTTCCTATTTATATATACGGTATTGCTGTTAAGCGCCTTCAACCTGAGCTACCGCATAGAAAATGATGGACTGGTCATCAATTGGGGATTGCGTAGAATTCATATTGCCTGGCAGGAGATTGAAAGCATAACCAAAGTAGAAGGCCAGAGTAATCTGTATTCCGTTTTTGGCATGAGCTGGCCCGGTTATATGATAGGCCTATATGCGGCCAAAGGGTTGGGTAGTGCCAGAATGTACGCTACCGACCCCGAGAATGGATTTATCTATATAAAGAGCACCCAGGGCTTTTATGGTATTACTCCGGCAGAAAAAGAGCTTGAGAATCTGCTTGCGGTGATGGCCGACAAAACCCATAAGCCGGTGGAAAAAGTCAATATGGATGCTATGGACCCGGAAATCAAAGGGGAAAACATACAGGATGATAATTTTTATCGCATCCTGTTTCGCTTAAATATCATATTCTTGGTGGGCTTTGCAGCCTACCTGGCCCTGTGCTTCCCCGGATCCGGAGCCCCTAACTTCACCATTCTCCTACTGGTTCTGGCTGTTGCTCTGTTTTTCTTTAATATTGGTAATGCGGGCAGGCTATTCCAGTTTAGCAGCGTCGGAGGATACGTATTACAGGTGATAAGCCTGGCAGTAACCGGATTATTTATCATATTAGCATTATCCCAGATAACCTTGAGATAATACCGCACGGGCAATAGTTTACCGTATCAAGTATTATGTAAACTAAGAGTGAAGATACTGGTACCAATCACTCATATATATTAATGAAGGGACAGGATATAGAAATGCAACTTGGGATAATAGGTTTACCTTTGGTTGGTAAAACCACTGTTTTTGAATTATTAACTGAAAGTGCCAATAAAAATCTCAATACTGCTAAAGCCAATCTGGGCATGGCCAGAATCCCAGACGATCGCATAGATTATTTGTCCGGGATTTATAAACCTAAAAAAACCACCTATGCTCAATTGGAAGTAGTGGATATTCCCGGGTTGGCTCCGGGAGCGGAAAAAACGGCCGGCGTTTTCCTTGACGCCGTACGCCGGGCTGATGCTCTTCTGCATGTGGTGCGGGTTTTTTCCGACCAAACCGTACCCGACTTTGATAACGATATCAATCCCCTCAAGGATATAGAGACCATAAACTATGAACTCTTACTGGCGGATCTTGATTTAATCGAAAAAAGAATAGAAAGGATAAATTCCAATAAGAAAAAGAACAATTTTCTCAGTGAGCTGGCTCTGCTGGAAAGATTAAAAGAAGCTCTGGAAAATGAAATTCCGCTCTTAGCAATAGAGCTGAATACCAACGAGGAAGAAATATTGACTGCCTATCAATTTTTAACTACCAAGCCGCTGCTTATCTGCCTTAATGTATCTGAGGATGACCTCATAAAAAAAGAATACCGGCAAAGGGAAGAGGTTTTGCAATTTGCCCTTCAACATAACCTGCCGGTGGTAGAGATAGCGGCCGGCATTGAAAGAGATCTGGCTGAATTAGAGGGAGAAGAAAAAGAAGCCTTTATGCAGGAACTGGGTATTACAGAATCGGGAATAGTCAAGATCTCCCAGAGTATGTACCGCCGCCTGGGCCTGATATCATTTTTTACCGTAGGAGAAGATGAAGTAAAGGCCTGGACCATTGAAGAAGGTACAGGGGCACGTAAAGCCGCAGGCAAGATTCATTCGGATATTGAGAGAGGATTTATCCGGGCCGAGGTCGTTGAATACGAGGATCTAAAGAACCTGGGAGGCATGAATGCAGTGAAGGAGAAGGGCTTGTTCCGTCTGGAAGGCAAAGAATATGTGATTAAGGATGGCAATATAGTCCATTTCCGCTTCAATATCTAGATCAATTTCATCGCTAAAAGAATAGACCCCCCCTAATAAAAGCGAAATGTCGACCACTGGTCGGCATTTTTATTTATGGCAAGAAGTGTCACCCTGACACTCACTGTTTGTATTGCTCATATTATGGATTATATAAAGACAAAAGGGGTGGTCAGGCTGAAGAACATTCAGGAGCCGTCAGGTCATCTGCGTAGTACTCTGCCCAATCAGCAGGAGCAGTTAAAAAAGCGCCCCGTTACAGTGGGAGTGTTGACAACTGCCAATAAAAAAGGTCTCCCCGGAGGAGAACAGTCACGATTATTTAAGGAAATGGTCAGTTATGGCATGAAAAACAATATCGCCATCTATTTCTTTTTTTCCCGGGATGTTTATTGGAAACAAAGACGAATTCGAGGATATACCTGGAACGGCAAGGTGTGGAAGAGAGGATTGTTTCCATTTCCCGATATTGTCTACAATCGTATCCGGTTTAGAAACATTGAATCCCAGATCCATGTAAAGCATCTGCTCCGGAAACTGGATAAAGACCCCGCTATATACCTGTTTAACTCCCGTTTCCTCAATAAATGGGAGGTCTATCAAGCTCTTAGAATCAGAAAAAGTACAGCCAAATGGTTGCCTGAAACAGCGCGTTTTAACCGTCAATCACTGGTGACTATGATCCATAAATATCCGGAAGTATTTCTGAAATACAGCTATGGCAGCCTGGGAAAAGGGATCATTAAGGTTAAGCACCTGCCCCATGGCCAATATGCTTATGCCGTAGCTAAAAAGGGAGCGATGTCCTGGAAAAAGTGTTATTCGGCTGATTCCCTTTATCGTCAGTTGACATTTCTAACGAAGAATGCCTATTTGGTTCAAAGAGGTATAGAACTGGCGCAATATAAAGGGCATATTTTTGACCTGCGCACCCAGTTGCAAAAAAATGGCACCGGTGAATGGGTGCTCACCGGAGTGGCTGTACGAATAGCCGGAAAAAATCGTTTTGTTACCCATATCCCCAATGGGGGACGCTCTGCCTCTTATATTGAAGTAATGGATGAAGTATTTGGCCCTAACAGTATGACCCGACAACAAATAGACCAGCAACTGGAAGAAATAAGGACTCAGGTCCCCCGAGTGCTGGAAAAGGAACTGAAATTATCCCTGGCCGTATTATCATTGGATATTGGGGTAGACAAGAATGGCCGCATGTTGATTATTGAGATAAATTCCAAGCCGGCCAGCTTTGATGAAAATGACATACGTAATGCTCATTGGCAAAACCTGATGGATTATTTTATTTATATTACAGAAAACCCGACTAGAGGAAGGTAATTATATGAATGTACAACTTATTTATCAGCAAAATGAGAGTGCAGAGCGAATATGTTCATATTTAAACAAGGCTTACAACCGGGTGAAAATAGATGACATCGCTGTAGGCGGATTAAACTATCTGCTGATTAAGATACCTGACCCGGAGTCAGGCATTAAAAAGAGCATAAATACATTTAAAGCGGTAAATAATTGCCTGGATAAAGAGACTGCAGCAGAGATGCTGAAAGTGAATAATATAAACTATATCGGGGATGAAGAGGGAATTATAAGAAGTTACGAAGTATTGATATCTGATCTCCGTGTCTTATCCATACGTTTGGTTTACCATGGCCGCGGTCATAAGCCAAGGTATGTAAAAGAAAGTGATAATTCAAAATTATCAGAACTGGCTAAACGCATATTCTTAATTCTGGGCCTGGATATAGCTGTGGTGCGTCTGGCTTATACTGCACGGCGCCGGCTAAGGGTAATAAGTATAGAACCTTCGCCGGTTATGCGCAACCGTGATCTGGAAAGATTTCTGGAGAAGATTGATGAAATCTATTTACTTGATAAAACCTTGCCCACCAGAAATGTTAAATTGGGTGCCGATCCCGAATTCATGATATTCAATTCCAAAACCAATCGTCTTTTATCAGCTTCGCAGTTTTTTCCCCGGGATGGTCTGGTGGGCTGTGATAATATTCGTATGCCTAACCGGCAGCAACGACCAGTAGCCGAGATCAGGCCTCATCCAAGCTCCTGTCCGCTAAAATTGAGCAACAATATAAAACAGGCGCTGGATACAGCCAGCAGAATGGCGCCATATCAAAATGTAAAATGGCTGGCTGGCAGTCAGCCAGGCGGAGCCTATTCCATCGGAGGGCATGTACATTTCAGCAATACCCGCCTTAATGCCGGCTTAATAAGAGCCCTGGACAACTATCTGGCTATTCCCATATTTCTGCTCGAAGAACCGGGACCGGCTGCGCGGCGCAGAAGACGATACGGTTTTTTAGGAGATTACCGGGTAAAAGACTATGGCGGCTTCGAATACCGAACTCCGGCAAGCTGGCTGGTTTCCCAGGAGATAACTACTGCGGTTTTGTGTCTGGCCAAAATAGTGGCCAGCTCGTATCATGTCCTTTCCAAAAACTTTCTTAACTCAGTTGAGGCCCAGCAAGCATTTTACGGAGGTGACCAAGATTATTTCCGCCCCATATTTCACGAACTATGGGGGGATATAGAAAGAACTGAAATGTATAACGAATACCAAGAGCAACTACAGGTACTGCGGCAGATGATATACAGAAAAACAATTTGGAATGAGAAAAGTGATTTTCGCAAAGCCTGGACACTTAAAACCACTCCCAGACGGCAATTCAGGAGTCCCAGTGAAGGCTATTCCCAGCGTTCCAGAGCCGGAAGCGCGCCCCCGCGTCCTCCGCTGGCTACACGGGTCAATAGCCAATCTTACAATACCGGCGCTAGTAGACGAGGTGGAACTGGCCCGGCAAGAGGTAATAATTCTCGCGGCAGAATCATTACCTCTGCTCAGGTCAGAAGAACCCAGGTTACGCGTTAGTATTTATAACATAGACAGTTTTTTTAGCAGGATGTTGGCGGCCTGCTGCTGGTAACTAACCCGGGTTGACAGGCTGACTTTGGTACAGGTTTCAAAAATAAAGCTTTTGGTTCCCAGGTACTGTGCACTGGCTCGTGCCAGACTCCCTTTAGCCGGATACTGTAAAAGAGAAAACTCCCTATAATTACTACTGATCTTGCCGTTGAGAGTATTAACAATAGAATTTGCTATGGGCCTGAGGGAACTGTTCGGGTAATAAATCAGGCTCTGGCCCACCGAACTGGTCGATTTGTTTTTGTAATAATCATAGCCTTCATGCATGTCCATAAGGTAATCAACATTGTATTTTTTTACCGCTGCCCAGATGGCCCGCGATAGAGTTCCATCCGCTGACTGGTTATTGCCTTGGGGAAAATCGCGATTCAAATCGCCATGCCCCTTATAATAACGGCTTTTATGCTCTATCGCGAGGCGGTTAGCCTTGGGTATCACCACTAAGGTACCCTTTTTAATATCGGTATCTGTCATTTTACCTGCTGCTGTGTATCCGGCGGGTTCATTGCCGTGAACCCCTCCAACAATCATCACTACCGGTCCCGGCTTTCCGCTTCTGATTATGTACATATCAGTGGCATAGGATGTGCCTTTCGCCAATACCACTTTCTCCCGGGTGCTTGCTTGGGCTGGCGCTGGCGCTACCAAAACTGCTGACATTAAAAAGGCCAGGAGTAGGAATGGCGTGAACGCACGAACAACGTTGGTGCTTACTCTTTTCATTTTAATCCTTCCTTTCCTAAAAATATCTTTTCTTACAGAAAAGTAAGCACCACCAAAATTCTACATAAAGATACATGCTCCTGCCAAAAAAGCCTAGTAATTATTAACAATTACAAAAAATGGTTATTGGGGTAGTTAATAATATCATAGTCAAATACAGTCATTTCCGTATCCGACGAGTAATCAAGAAAGGTTTGTTTGACGGAATTAATAATTAATTCCAGTTCAGGGCTATTATGGCTTACAGCGGAAAATCCTAAAGCCGTTCTTTGCCATAAATCATGGAAGGCAACTTCACTGATAGATACATTAAAACGCTTTCTTATCCGGGTTATTAAACCATGGATAATTTTACGTTTTTCCTTTAGAGACAAACAGTACGGTAAGAAAAGTTCAACTGATCCATAAACTACATACATAACCCTAATCCTCCAATATTTGCTGGATAAATTCTAACAAACTGAATACCAGATAACAAATGAGTAAAAAATTTCCCAAAAAATAAATATATTGCGACAAAATTCGTGCCAAATATATTGATTTAATCTCATAAAATGATATTATATAAAAAGAAGGATTTAGTGAAAAAAATAACATACGTAGCAGGAGACAGGGAGGGATTCTTATGAACATTGAACAATTTGAAATCTTTAAGACTATCACCGAAGTAAAAAGCTTTACCAAAGCTGCCAAAAAACTTAATTTTACTCAGCCGGCGATCAGTACCCAGATAAAAATTCTGGAGCAAAATTACGATATAGCTCTCTTTGAGCGCCATAACCACGGGGTCCAACTCACCGAAGCAGGTCAAAAGTTTTTTGAATACGGGGACAAAATCCTGGCCCTATATGAAGAAATGGAACATGAATTAACTAAGATAAAAGGCCATACTAAAGAGGTAATAAATATTGCTGCCTGTGATACGGCGGGCAATTATATTCTGCCTTCAATAGTAATCAGCTTCAAGGAACTTCATCCCCGGGCCTGCTTACGTCTGGAGGTGGCTCATTTTGAAGATATAATCACTAAACTAAAACAGAAGCAGTTAGATATTGGAATTATTGACGGCGAATTACCAGAACCCAATAAATGTCTAAGTGCTATTGATATTTATAGTGATGACCTGGTGCTGATAGTTCCCAACAGACATAAATGGCTGGAGAGAAAAAGCATTACAATCCAGGAGCTTATGGCTGAACCTTTTATTGCCCGGGAAGAGCGTTCCTGCATAAGAAACATAATTGATTCCAGTCTGGAAAAATTGAATTTATCGTTTTCAGACTTTAATCTGGTTACTGAGTTTAATAATTTTGAGGCCATTAAACAGGCCGTAATCAGCCACAAAGGGGTAGCCCTGATGCCGGCTTCAGTGGTGCAAAGAGAATTAGATGAAAGAATCCTGTTTAAGGTCAATGTCGAGAATCTGAAAACCAAATGGGAGATTAAAGCCATATGGCGTAATAATGAACTGCTGACCGGCATCAAAAAGCAATTCCTTGATTTTGTCAGTAATATCCGGGGAATTTCAAGAGCAGAACGAGAGAAATATCCCGAACGTAAAAGAGCATAATCTATAGCCGCTCAGAAGCCAAAAGAACCTGAAACCCAGGTTCTTTTGGCTTTCTTTTCATTCTTCTTCTAACTTCCGATAATGAACATTATGTAAACTATTAAAAAGGCTACTTCTTAGATATGTAATTCTTCCCCTCGGGCAGCTATCAATAGACGCTGGGCAAAAGTAAGAATACGTATTTCAGGCAAGCTTTCTCGCAATGTACAGGTCATAGCCAGATGCCATAAATCAGCCCCCCGCAAAGGCCATTTCCGGCCAAGTATCTTGATCTGCTTGCTATCAGGATTCATGTTAATTGAATGCCAGGGACCTTGCTCAAATGCTTCCAGGGCGGTATTAACCAGTATTTCCGGCAAGGTCCTCTCTCTATCTATCCTGTTGATAACCGCATAGGTCTCTGCGATGGCCAGTGAAGACAATAAATGTATGCCTTCCTGCCTGGAGCAAGTCCAAGCCTCTTGACTGTGAGCATCTTTAAAAAGCGCAGAAATGATTGCTGATGTATCCCAATATATTACTGGTTTATCTTTCATTAGTCGCGATCCTCCTGCAGGAACTTTTGTGCCAGTTCCTGATCCACAGGCAAAGGAGGAGGAAGTAAGCGGGTATTTTTAGAAGGAGGTTCAAGCAGCCCGTTTCTTTCCATGTTTTCTACCCTTTTTTCTAAAGAAAGCGACTCTTGTTTGATAGGGACCAACTTAGCTACCTGAACTCCCCGGTGGCTTATAGTTATCTCCGAACCTTTCTGTACTTCTTTTAGTAAGCGGCTTAAATTCATCTTTGCTTCTCTTACTCCTACAACCATCTTGGCCATTAAATATACACCCCATTCAATGTAGTTCTTGTAATTACATATTTATTGTAATCTATAGAACTACATATATCAAATTATTTACTGAAGGCTTCTCTTTTACTTAACGAACGGATGTAAAACCTATATATACCCTACCCCTTTTTATATATCCCCGCTTACTCTTTCGCCCCCCGGTCCGCATATAATACTGCGGCCGCTAGTTTGGGGAATTACTTGTAAAATCTATATTCCACCCCCCCAGAGAGTTTAAGTTTTTGAAGCGAACACTGAGTATCTTTATCTTAATCCCCCGCTTCCGAACCAGCGTCCTCTTTTTGAACCATGGCTACCGCTTCACGATAAGTACAAATGAGATCGTCTTGCCTCCAGTCGGATGTATGCTCTACAAAAACACATCCGCCAAGGCCACCTTCAAGCCGCTGAAATATACCGACTCCGCATATTCATGAGCGCCTTTCTGAAAGGCTATGCTATCGGCTATTTCATTTTTATCAAGAATATAAACATATATCAGATCATTTTTGGGATCAATCATCCAGTATTCCTTGATGCCGCATTGCTTGTAAAGCTCCAGCTTCTTAAGCATATCCTTGCTTCTGGTGGAAGGCGAAAGGACTTCCACCACCAGTGTGGGAACTCCTTTGTATTTACCTTTTTTATCCATGTTGTCCCTGTCGCAGATAACGACTATATCCGGCTGAACAACGCAAATATTGTCCTCTGCCTTAAAAAGGGTAATATCAAAGGGCGAAGTGAGGGGAATACACTTTTTATTTTTAAACCAGTTGTAAAATGTGCCAAATATCTCTTGAACAGCATATTGGTGCCCGTAAGAGGGCGAGGCGAGATTGTATATGACTCCGTCAATCAGCTCAAACCGCTGCTCGGAAGCTTCCACAAGTTCCAGAAATTCCTCATAGGTCACCCGGCCCTCTCGGGATTGATATTCTGCCGCGCCTTCCGCCGCAAGGCTGCTATTCTGATCATCGCACAATAATATCCTGGCAACATCCTTTCCATTTTTGGTTACGATGATTTCTTCGTTGGCCTCAACATATTTTAAGTATTTGCCAAAGTTATTCTGAACTTCTGTCGATGGAACCCTCATCATATCTCCTCCATATTAGCTATACATACATTTATTATGTATATATTTAGCTAATTTGTCAACGCCGCAATATATTTTAGCTAATATTTGTTAAGCTTTTTCTTGTAATCTATAGAACCACATATATCAAATTATTACTTAAGGCTTCTCTTTTACTTAATGAACGGATGTAAGACCCGAACCGGAAATGCCAGGGCGCGGGGCTCTGATTGGCCGTCAACCTCCACTGTGGTGCTGGCAAAGATTATACCAATGACCTGCCCCTGATCGTTTATTACCGGACTGCCGCTGCTGCCAGGCTCAACCGGGAGTTTAATATCAAACACCAAAGAATTGCTATCGGCAATTTTATGATACCGCCCTACTTCACCTCGCTGCGATATTTTTTCAAAACCAAGCGGATTGCCGATTATGGTTACAATATCACCGGTTTGGGCCTGGAATTTAAAATCCGGAGAAATAGCCGGCAGGTTGTCAGCAGCGAGCCTGATGACAGCAACATCTGCGCCCGGAATCTCCTCATATTTATTGGAGTAGTATTTCCTGCCGTCGCCAAAGGTAATGGTTATTGCATCAGCATTGGCGACAACATGCTGATTCGTAACAATCGTACCTGTCGGGGATATGTTAAAACCGGTACCGTGACGAACCACGGTATTAAGCGGCCCGTTTATGTCAGTAGCCTCAATATTTACTACTGCCGGTTGGCATTTTTGAACGATTGCGTCTTCGGTTAAGCTCTTATTTTGATCTAAAAAGCTCAGTTTATTGGAAAAAAGGTAAGAAAAGTTGGGCACGGAAAACACTATAAAGGCTAATAGAATCAAAAGAGCTACTGTTTTTACAAAGCAGCCCGAATTATTTCGATTCTTTATATCATCTTCAAGTAATTCTTCCTCCTCAGGAATTTCGTCTATTTTCATGTCTTCGTCCATATAAAATGTTTGCCTTTCAGTGTGGTACATGTCCTTCACTTAGGTTGATTATTATTCATCTTGACTAAACAACGGGACCGTACCCCTCCGAGGAGACATTCCGGAGGTCAGCTTCCCCACGAGCGCCCGGAACCGTAGGCTCGCTTATTTTTCCCGGCGAGTTTGAAATAACTGTTTCCCGCACCATTAGTGTTTCTATTATCCCACAATACTGTTACCAATACATAACTCATTTAGTAATCTATAACATTGGTACATTTCGATAAGCTTCCATTAATTCCTGCGATTATTCACTTAAATCGGATTTAATGTCAATATCTTCAATTAATAATGCCATCAATTACCAGAAACACCTTCCTATCCCTCGAACTCAGGATAATTCGACCATAAAGCCCTTTATGTGACTAAAAGTGATTCAATTGTCCATATTTACCAAAAGGTAGAAAATATTTTAAGCCGAATTGATTATCTAAGGAGGCGTGAAAGGAAATGTATATGAAAAAAATTATTTTCAGATGGAAATTTAACTTTTTATTCCTGATTTCTGATTAGAAAAGGAGGAACTTATGCTAACCTTGCGTTGCAGGCAATTGTTTTTTTGCTGTGTAGTAGCTTTACTTATGGTCGCAACAATACCTCTCTCAGTTCAAGCCAGTGATTATGGTACAAAAGATTTAAGCTTGGGCAGCGAGGGAGCGGTCGTCACTCAGTTGCAGAAAGATCTTACCGAGCTAGGCTTTTATAAGAATAGTATCGACGGATGGTTCGGCCCCAAAACTCATGATGCCGTAGTGAGTTTTCAAAAATCCCGGGGACTGAAAACGGACGGCCTGGTTGCTTCAAAAACCAAAACAGCCCTGAATGCCGCTATGGCACCAGCCAATGATGCACAAGGTTTAAGCTTGGGCGGCAAGGGGTCGGCGGTCACTCAGCTGCAGAAAGATCTTACCAAGCTAGGCTTTTATACGAATAATATCGACGGATACTTCGGCTCTAAAACTCATGATGCCGTAGTGAGTTTTCAAAAATCCCAGGGACTGAAAACAGATGGCCTGGTTGCTTCGAAAACCAGGACGGCCCTGAATAATGCCTTAGCAGGGATTGTATCCTCACCCAAGGTATCAGCCTCCGCCAAGTTGCCCACCGCGGCCAGTATCCGTGATTATAATGAAAATGAAAAACCAATAGTTGACTCTTTCCGGAAAAACTTTGACGGCAGTCTGGCTCAGACTCTGGTAGGACGTGCAATTTGGTATATGGAATATGGCTATATGAAGTATGGGCATACCAAGTATGCCAGCACCGGTTATATAGACTGCTCCAATTTTGTTTCCCTGGTATACAAAGATTTCGGATATTCCATTACTTCGGCAGCCAAAAACTATGGCTCGGTAGGGAAAAAGGTTGCGGGGGTTTATGCGGCTAAAAAATCCGGAACCTCAAAATACTCCCTGGTGGGCGTAGAAAAATTAAAACCCGGCGATATATTCACCTACTGGAACTCTGATGCACCAGCCAAGACCCATATAGGTCATGTAGCTATCTACATGGGCGTAATCAACGGCAAACCCTGTATAATAAATACCTGCAAAGGTAACCCCACCGCTATAGGAATAATTGATGATTTTTCCTACTGGTACGGTTCAAGTCTCATCGAAGTGCGTCGGGTTTTACCGGACAGCGCATTTACAGCAGGCAAAAATTTTACCGATCAAGGACCGGTTCTTCCGGCAATATATCAAATTAGACCGGACAAAGCGATTGTGATGCCTAAAAATCTCAGTACCGGCTTCTAAATTCCCTGTAAATTCCTGATACGTCTCCTTACATAAAAACCTCGCTAAATCGCAAGAAATAGCGAGGTTTTGTGTTGAAATAAAATGGGAATTGGTCCCACTTCCTGTGTAGTATTTTTGCTTCAATTGTATTCAGGATGCAACTTCCTTGGTAGACCTGCTGCATCCATCTCCGTATTTAAAAAATATTTAAGCAACATGTTCAAGGCCGATTTCATTATTTATTCCCGGTGAAATCGGCCTTTTCGATTCTATCGGGAAATATGCTTATTAATTAAACTTCTTGGCATGAGTTTTGCTCCTACTGCAAATCAGGCATTTAAAAAGTCGGGAGCCTTTGACTCTATACATCTCGACCAGTAATGTCGCCCAACCATACTGTACTTCATAATTATACGAGAGGAAAATCTTATATGAATATATCCCATCTTATTAAGCGCCATGCATCTATCCAACCCCACAACCAGGCAATTATCTGCGGGGATGACGGCACCGTTTTTACTTGGCTTGAGCTTGATAAAATAGTCAACAAGCTGGGAAATGCCCTATTGTCTTTAGGGATTAAGAAAGGTGATGTCGTATCCCTTTATCTTCCTAATTCTGCTGAGTTTTTGTTCGCCTACTTTGCCGTAACCCGAATCGGAGCTGTGATTTTACCTTTTAATGTCCTGTTCAAGACTGGGGAAATATCTTATATCCTGAAAAATTCCCGGACCAGGGTTTTAATTGGCGCCTCCCCAGGAATTGAAAATAACCTGGTTAAGATTAATAAGGATGAATTTCCTCACCTGGAAACTATCATTACCGTAGGCTACCCGGTAGCGAACTGTCTTGATTTTTATGCATTGATTATGGAAGGTTCTGAAGATCTGGCCATGGTAGAATGCACCCCCGAAGATTTGGGGAGTTTAGTATATACTTCCGGGACTTCCGGGAATCCCAAGGGAGCCATGCTGAGTCATGGCAATCTGGAAGCTATAGGCGCCTTGAGCTCCATTGCCCTTCTTATCAACGACAAAGATCTGCTGCTTACCGGAGCGCCATTTTGTCATATATGTTTTGTCCTTTCCGTATTGGGGCCATTTCATGCCGGAGCAGGTATCGTTACCATGAACCGGTTCGGCGCCCATACCGCCTTACAACTGATAGAACATTATAAAGTTACACACTTTTCCGGGGTGCCCACTATGTTTATGTACATGCTGCAGCAATTTGACCGCCAGGAATATGATGTAGGTTCATTACGCCTGGTGCACTGTGCTGGAGCCCCCATGCCGGTGGAACATATCACGGAGATCGAACAGAAGCTGGGAGTGGGGTTCTGTGAGCTATATGGAGCCACGGAAACCAGCTCCATTGTCACCTACAACCGCCTGGGGCACAAACGTAACGGCTCCATTGGACAGCCTGCCTACGGTATCCAGATCAGAATAGTCGATGAATCCGGCTCCGTCCTTCCTCCCGGGGAAACCGGCGAAATTTTAGTCAAAGGCCCGGGTATTTTCAAAGGCTACTGGGAAATGCCCGAAGCTACTAAGGAGGCCTTTGACGGGGAATGGTTCCATACCGGTGATTTGGGATACTATGATAAGGACGGCTATTTTTACATCGTTGACCGTTTGAAAGACATGATCGTTTCCGGGGGCTACAATATTTATCCGCGGGAACTGGAGAGCGTTATTTACCAGCACCCTAAAATTCTTGAAGCCGCGGTCTTAGGGCAAAAGGACCCGCTTAAAAATGAAGTCCCCAAGGCTTATGTCGCTCTCAAGGAAAACGAACAGATGACTGCGGAAGAATTGATTGATTTTTGCAAAGAACGCATGGCCGCCTATAAAGTGCCGCATTTGGTTGAAATTCTACCGGAATTACCCAAAAGTCCCACCGGCAAAATCTTAAAACGTATGTTAAAATAAGGGCCCAGCTGTTACCCAGCCGGTCTGGAATGCATCAACCCTATAAATCTCTTTTCCGATAATCCCTTATTGATGATTGATGTTTTCTCTCCAAGAATTGATCCGGAATCCAATCACTGATATACTCTCCGCTCAAAACTTTACATACTATTTTCTTCTCTTCCTTATGCAATCCTTCAATAAAGGTATTCGTTGCCACTATAATTCCTTCTTGCCCAAACAAGTTGCTTTCCCCATCTTTTATTATTACTTTTTCTTTCAGCATGACTATCCCCACCTTTTAACTAATGAACTAAACTTGTAATTAAATTCCTTGAAAGCATTAATTGACTCGAATATCAACCACAAGCAGGTAGCGATTGGTGGCAAGAGCAATCAGGTTGCCCTGTTCATCCACAACTTTCGACTCAATCAAACGATCTGTTTCTCCCTCCATAAAATCTGAACTGATATAAATAGCCCCACTAACACTTGGGTGCAGCAATGATACTTTCGAGCTATATATTACCGGATGTTTTCCTTCGAGCGGACCAGTGCATACTGCAATATAAGAACCGGCTTCGCATAATATAGAGCAAACGCCCAAATTAATTTCCCCAAGCCTATCAATGAACTTCCCTGTTGCCGGAATAAACAATTCACACTTTCCCGGCTTCCAGCGACTCACCTTTAAGCTTAAATACTTAAGGAAAGGCATATTTTCAATCTCATTCACAATTCTTCTCAAGTCATTATCATTCACCACTATCCCCCCTAAACACTCATCATTTATTAAAAGCGGTTAAGACGGACAATAATATATATAGAACAGATTCATATGATGAGATTAATAATCACAGCTTTGTTTCTAAAGGTAATAATCATTGGGCATTATTGAAATATCACTCAGTTCCATTATTAACTTTATTAAGCAAAATTCATGCCAAACTATCATACCTCAAGCATACTTGGCTATTTCACGATTTTATACTTTGATAAATTTAGACAAATAAATAATATTATTCGATTTGAGAATATAGGAAAAGAAATATAAAAAATAAGAGCGGCTTTTATCGGCTTTTTGTAAGGGCTAACGGTTGGCATGGTAATTGCATTAAAGTGAAGCATCAGATCGTCATAATGATAAGGGGATGGCAGAGAGACGCAAAAGGAGGGAGATAAGTTCTCATTTGGGTCACGTAACATAATTGATTAAAGTTTTTCGTAATTAAGGAGAACGGCTCTCTTCTTTATTTAATCCATATTTGTTGATCTTTTTGTACAGGGCGGATATATGTATATCAAGGGCTTTAGCTACTGCACTTTTGTCGCCCTTCATATCTTTTAAGGCTTCCCTGATGAGCCTTTTTTCGCATAAATTAAGGTAGGTCTTCATCGTCGGAAGATTGCAGCCGGCTTGGGAAGATGTTTCAACCTCAAGATAAGCCGTTGGAATGAGAGTCTGCTTATTTATCAATTTTAAAATATGTTCCGCTTTAATTGAGGTGTAGCCTTCCATGCTTGCTACTACGATGGTCTTTTCAATAAAGTTTTCCAGTTCCCTTACGTTTCCCAGCCAATCATAATCGTAAAAGAGATTTATAGCCTCGGGTTCAATACTATTTATTGAGGTTTCCAGTCTTCTATTTATCTTCTTAAACAGTTCGCCGGTTAATAGAGCAATGTCGTCTTTTCTTTTCCGAAGCGGAGGAAGGCTTAATTTAATCACATTAAGCCGAAAATAAAGATCCTGTCTAAAATGTCCTTCGGCGATTCTTTTTTCCAAGTCCTGGTTGGTGGCGGCAATTACTCTTACGTCAATTTTTCTGGGCTGGCTGAATTGGCTCCCCAAAGGCTCAATCTCCTTTTCCTGCAGAAAAACCAATAATTTTGCCTGCATTGAAAGCGGCATTTCTCCTATTTCATCCAGGAAAATGGTGCCTTTATCCGCTAATTCAATTTTACCCTTTTTGCCTCCCTTGAGCGCTCCGGTAAAAGTCCCTTCATTGTAACCGAATAGTTCTGATTCTAATAACTGTTCCGGTATGGCGGCGCAATTAATCCGTATAAAATTATTTACTTTTCGTTTACTGGAGTAATGAATAGCTTTAGCGAATAAGTCTTTCCCGGTTCCGCTTTCACCGGTGATCAATATGGTGCTATCTGTATTGGCTACCGTCTGGGCCAAGTCTTTTATTCTTAAAAAATCGGGATTATTGCCGATTAATTTGTCAAATCCGGAGAACAATTCATCTTGTTTTCGGACCTTTTCTTTAGTAGCGTTCAATTCTTCCTCAAACTTATTCATCATTTTCACGAATTCAATCGCGTCTTCTGTCTCCAAAAATATACTGCGCCCGATGACTCCAATGATACGGTTATTAAGAATAATAGGATAAGAAGAAGCAATAAAGTGCCTGCCGTTAACCATGAAAACATAACCCTTCTCCGGAATGCCGCTTTTCAATACCTTAAGCATTCTTCCACCGACATATACGTCATCAATGAATCTTCCTTCCACATCCTTTCTTTGCAGGCCCTGATGCCTGAGAAATGTATTATTGAAATAAGCAATCCGGCCTTTTTCGTCAAGCACTATAATAGCCTGATTGGGATCTTCGAGAACATACTTTTTAGCATCATCAAAATATCCGCCGATTAATTCATATTTGTATTTTGGGGGTATCATCATTCTATACACCTCCATTTTTTACAGCCTTCAATGTGTATAAATCAAGGATATTAAAGAATTTTCGACAAATTTGTTATCGTCTCCTTTTTAGGTAATGCCATTATTTCACCTATCAAATTGATAGATGTTTTTTATACTTCGATTTTAAAAGCGCCATAAAACAAAAAGAGCCTGACAAACACTTGTTATTATGGCCGTTTTTACCTTATCCCGGCTGTCTCGAAAAAACAGACTTATAGAAAAAAATTATGGACCTGCAATAATTACTGCATCACCATAATTACAAAAGATATCAATAGCAAATTCGTCAGATTTCTTTCTAAAACAGTAGACATATTTTTATATAATTATTTACCTGCTGCAAAATCCGCTTCATTTAACTCTATCTTGGGCAAATCTCTCTTTAATATCTTTCCGGTTGCGCCTTTGGGCAGTTCATCCATAAATCTTATAATGCGCGGCACTTTATAAGAAGCCAGACTCTGCAAACAAAAATCAATCATTTCCTGAGCGGTCATTATACAATTATTTTTTAAGCGAACATAGGCCGCGGGCACCTCCTGGCGGACAGGATCTTTAACCCCTATAACCGCTGCTTCCGCTACCTTGGGATTCTTATATATTACCTCTTCCACCTCTCTGGGATATACGTTATAACCACTGGATACGATCATATCCTTTAACCGGTCCACGATATACAGGTATCCGTCATCGTCAAATTTGCCCAGATCCCCGGTGTGAAACCATTCCCCGCTGAAAGCCTTTGCAGTAGCTTCGGGCATATTCCAATAACCCTTGCAGTTGCCAGGACCTTTTACCAGAATTTCTCCGACTTGACCCGCAGGCAGCTCACAACCACCTTCATCAACAATTTTGACTGCTATTCCGCAAACTGGCTTGCCTACCGAGCCAATTCTCCTATGGCCCATTCTGTTATAGGAAATTATGGAGGTCGTTTCGGTAGTACCGTATTGTTCGCAAAAACTAAGGCTGAATTTTTCTTCAATTTCTTCAATATATTGTATTGGCATGGGTCCCCCGGCACAAAAAGCCAACCGCAAATAGGCCAAATTATATTTGCTGCTGTCAAAATTCTTAAGCATATAAATGTACATAGTTGGAACTCCGATAACATGAGTAGCTTTGTAGCGGGACATTATCTCCAGGCTTTTTTCCGCATTGAAACAGTTTAATATCAATATTCCCGCTCCGGCGCAAAAAGGTCCCAACACAGAGATGAGAAGAGCAATATGGCAGAACGGAGGAGCCGAATATACTAAATCCTGATCGTTAATATGCAGGATTCTCATGTTGTAAGTTGCCATGGTCATAAGGTTGCAATAGGTCACATCGCCCCTTTTGGTTTTCCTGAAGTACCGGAGGTGTAGACTAAAGACATTACATCATCATTCGAGCACTCCACCGGTTCAAGCTGTTCAAAAGCGTCATAAAGTATCGAATAAAAATCTATACCCTCCTTTAGAGGCTTTCCCACCGTTATTATTTTTTCTAAGCCGGGGAAACGCTCCCTTTGAGAAATTATATAAGTTTCGACTTCTTCTGATGATCCGACCAGTATCCGTGCGCCGGAATCGTTAAGAATATAGGAAATTTCTTCGGTTTTAAAAATAATATTAAAGGGTAATACTATGGCCCCTATTTTCATTGCTGCAAAGTAAGTAATTATAAACTCGGCACAGTTGGGCAAATATATGGCAACAACATCGCCTTTCCTTAATCCAAGATAAGTTAGAGCGTGGCCCAGTTTATTGATTGACTTTTCAAGTTCTGCCCATGTCAACTCCCGGCCACTATCACCTTCAATAATAGCCTTGCCGTTCGGGTTTATGGAAGCATTACCCGAAACTATATCAGCAATGTTCACGGTTTTTCCACCCCTCTTTAAAATACAACTTTACCATTGTCAGGCAGTTTGTAGTTAAATAGATTATCATTCCTCCGTGCAAGGTTTTAAAAATTCCTTGCACGGAGTACTAAATATGATTTTAAAAATTTTGATATTAAACCTACCTTTAGTTGCCTGGACTATTTTCTTGCAACGAATGCCCTTCCTAATAGAAAATCGTAGAAAACAACAACACCGTGATCAGGGCCAGATTGGCTCCGCAGAAACCGAGCGCAAACATATCCTTATAGACCTGTTTGTGCTTCAAGCCGAAAACGGCAATACAGGAGAATACGAAACCTGCATGAGGCATGGCTGACCATGCGGCTGAAGTTATAGCCATGACCCGGTGGAGCAATTCAGGGTTAGCCCCGGCGGCAATCCACTGGGGACCAAATTGGGGTACAATTATCCCCAGGGCACCGGCAGCCGAGCCGGAAGCACAGGAAAGGAATGCAGTCACTGCCACTGCTTGAGTCATTGCGCCTCCCGGTACGCCACTAATAAGATTCATTAGGTAGGTAAACCCCGGGGCCTGAGTTACAACTGAACCGACACCGGTTGCCGCCGCCGTAAATATAAGCGGCATAACGGCATTGGTCGCCCCGACATTAAGCGTCGCAAGTTGATTGGGTATATATTTCCGGTACAGTATCGCTGATACAATAACACCGGCCAATAAGGCTATGATCGCTACATTGTTGATTTTTACCGCACTGCCGTACACTATGATACCAACGACGACCAGCAGGGGCAGAACCGATGCCAACAAAGAGGGTAATTCTTCGGGCTTATAATCAATCTGGATTTGCTGGCCGATTTCCACGTAGCCTTCGCCCGATTCAAGAGCCTTATGCAGTTGCCATTTCATATACCATAATCCGTATGCAACTACCACTACGCAGGCAATAAGACTTACCCCCGCAGCCGAGGTCAGCGGCGTTCCCATGGCAGTGGGAACAACGTTTTGAATAGAAGGAGTAGCCGGCAGCACGCTCATAGTAATAGTACACCCGCCGAAAAACATAGGTAATAAGACTATTTTCCACGGTAAATTTAGTTCCTTGAAAATTGGCTTGCCGAGGGCGACAACCGCAAAGATAAATATGAACATGGTTACGCCGCCATAGGTTAATGCGGCTCCTATCAGCGCGATAGCCAGCAATACTTTATAGGGATCATCTTTGCCGGTCAGTTTAAAAATACTGTTTGCTATGGTAATAGTCGCTTTACTGTCTTCCATATATTTGCCCAGCAGGGATCCCAGCAGGAATATTATCATATACGAAATGAGAAATCCGCCGAGTCCTCCAAAATATGTTTTTCCAGAACCCAGCATAGCTTCAGCCACCGGCATGTGGTTGGTCAAGGCTATTACTATTGCTGCCACCGGGGCAAGGATAAGTACATTCCATCCTTTCCATGCCATGAAGATCATTAAAGCTATACCCAGCAGCAACCCTATTGCTAACGCCATTAAGAGGCACCTCCATTCATGACTGGGTTTTCCTTATTTAATAATGGGGCCCGGGAATGGCAATATTAGTTTGTCAAATTCCTCCTCTCACCACTCCCTGAATAACCGGCCAGGTCAGAGCTACCCTGACCTGGCCTAAAGTTTAGTCTATCTAAGTAACCTTACTGATTTGTGGTCGGGAATAGGTTTTAACCGAAGCACTCCTCGTCCATGTCTATGGCCGAGGTATCACCGATTTCGAATACCTTGCGCACGAAGCCTATTTGAGAAACAACATTCTTCACATAGAAGCTGGCACTGGCAACCTTACCCCTGTAGAACTTGGCGTCATAATGGTAATCGCCCAGTTCCTGCAGCTTGCCGGCAGCCAGGAGGCCCTGATCAAGAATTAACCTTCCGCAATAAAGCTGTGACGCAGCATCCAGCATACGAGTCGCAAATAAGGGCAGCATTTGGTTCTTACCCTCTTGGCCGTATTTCTGCAGTTGTTGCATAATACCCTGGAAGTCCGCCAGAGCTTCGCTCATAATTTCAAACTCTTTCTCAAAGCCGGCTTTATTCTTGTTGTTTTCAATGAAAGTACTGATATCGGTTATCCAGTTTTTATACACCTGGCCCTTTTCCATGGTAAACTTGCGGCCTATCAGATCCAGGGACTGGACATAATTCGTACCTTCCCATATGGATGAAACCTTAACATCTCGGGCCAGCGATTCAACCTCGTATTCAGTGCAAACACCATAACCGCCGAATGTTTGGATGGCGTCCCTGATCAATAACCAGGCCTGATCGGTAGCATAGGCTTTACACATGGGGTTGCTGATCTGGAACATCCCTTCGGCAAATCTGCGTTCCTCGGGATCTTCACTGTCGTGGGCAAGATCCAGGTAATAGCAGGTTTTCATGATTAGGGCTCGCATAGCTTCAGTAGTGGCCTTCTGCACCATCAACATCCGGCGTATGTCTTCATGCTCTATTATTCTAACTTTCGGCCCTTTGGGATCTGTGGTTTTGGTGCCTTGAATCCTTTGCTTGGCATAATCGCGCGCCTGAAGGAATGCTTCGGATGAAGAACTGAGCCCTTGGAACGAAGTAATCAGCCGTTCTTCATTCATCATGGTAAACATTTGCGCTATTCCTTGAGCCCGCCCTTTTTCATCAGGGGGATCTCCGATAAGATACCCATAGCATTCGTTGTTTTCGCCATAGGACAGACTGCAGGTAGGCTGGCCATGTACGCCCATCTTCTCCTCTACTCCGGTACAGATCACATCATTAAAATTGCCCGGACTGCCATCGTCTTCAACCCAGTACTTGGGAACTATGAACAACGATAGTCCCGCAACGCCATCCCTGGCTCCCTCTACTCTGGCCAGAACCATATGCACAATGTTTTCTACCGTGTCATTGTCGCCGGTAGTAATAAAGATCTTGTTGCCTTTGATCTTATAAACCCCGGGGGTTTCAGTCGGAAATGCTTTGGTGACATTGGCGCCGACATCAGAACCTGCGCCGGCTTCAGTCAGATTCATGGTTCCGCCCCATTCACCGGAAATAAGTTTGGGTAAAAACTTTTGCTTCAGATATTCACTGCCATGCTGCTGAATAACCGATATGGCTCCGGAGGATAATCCCCAATAAGCTATGATTGATAGATTATCAGCCGCCAATATTTCTAAATTGGCCAGGTAAATTGTATAAGGGAGGTGCCCTTCTACTTCCCGGTCTGCGTTTGACGCTCCCAGGCCGGCCTCATTGATGGTTGCCATGGCTTTTTTAAAGGAATCGGGAGTTACCACTTGGCCGTCAATAAAGCGCGCCCCTATTTGATCGGTATCTTTGGCAATAGGGCCCAGAATGTCGCGGGCAATCTTAAAGGTAGTGTCAACAATGGGGTCAACATCATCGACACCATAATAATCCCTATATGCCGGCAGAGAGAATAACTTCTCCATATCCAGCCATTCTTTAAGGACAAATTTAACTTCCCTCATATCATATAGGAAATTGGTAATTGCCATTTTGAACCTCCTTTCGTGTTTGGTGCAATAATCCTAAATTAATCAATAACGCCTCTACCTTTTAAAGCTTCATATTCGGCGTCGGTATAGTCGAGAAGCTGCTTGAGAATCACTTCCGTGTCCTGGCCCAGGGTCGGAGCCCCGCGCCATATCTGACCCGGAGTGTCACTGAATTTGGGGCAGAATCCAAAGGCGGTTACTTCTCTTTCCAGGGTCTCGTCCTTATATTTAACCCAACAATCTCTCTGTTTCCAGTGCTCCTGCCCCATTACGTCTTCGCAGTCCCAGCATACACCGGCGCCTACCCGGTGGGAATTCAATATGTCAGAACATTCCTGGGCCGTGTGGCTCATGCACCATTCATGAATTTTGCGGTCCAGTTCCTGTCCCTTCTCAGATGCCAGCGCCTCTACGCCAAAAGCAGCGGTTTTATAGGGATACTCTTCCAGAGACAAACCGGTTGCTTCCATGAAGCGGTTGTAAACCAGCTCGCCGAAGGCGCCTATATTGAGATAACGTCCGTCTTTGCACGGATAGACATTGCCAGGCTGGAAGAAGGAAATCTTATGACCGAACCTTTGTTTCTTGTATTGGATTTGATCCCAGAGGCACCAGTTGTCATCCATAATTCTCATCATACCTTCAGCTTGAGTGTTCTCAATGATTTGACCCTTGCCGGTCCTTTGCACTTCACGTAGCGCCATCATTATTCCGGCGAAAGCAAATAATGCAACCACATAATCACCAATATACTGGGTGGCATACAGGGGAGGTCCATCCGGGAAGCCCTGCAGGTTGGAATAGCCGGACACAGATTGCCCGATCGGGTCATAAGACGCCCTGGCCATTTCTGATTCCAGACCGCCAAAGGCCGGCCGACCGAAGCCGTTGACGTTGCAGATAACCAGCCTGGGGTTTACCTCCAGCAGTTCCTCATTGGTAATGCCCAGTTTATCAATCCAAACCATGTTCTCTAACCAGACATCGCTGTTTTTAACCAAAGACAGGAAAATTTCTTTGGATTCCGGAACTCTGAAATTGGTTTCCAGGGCCAGAGACAGCTTATTGCGGGCATTCTGCATCCAGGCCCCGCTGATTGATTTGCCGTTTTCTCCTACTATTTGAGGATTCTGCAGGCGATACGGGTCCGGCATTTTCGGCCTTTCCAGACAAATGACCTCGGCTCCAAAATCGGCGAACATAGTAGCCGCAAAAGGCCCGGCTACTATAGTTCCGTTACTTATCATTCTTAATCCGCTCAGGGGCCCAAACTTGGGGGTAAACATCGGTGCAGGTTTTTTTTTCAGTTTTCTCCATCTCTCCATAGGGGAATTCCTCCTACAATTAATCTAAATATCTCTGGTCCAAACGGAAGCCATGGCAGCGCCGCCGCCTACGCACAGGGAGGCAACACCAGTAGTCTTGCCTAATCTCTCCAACTCATAGTACATAACCGTTACCAGGCGCAGACCGGTCTGTCCCACCGGATGGCCCAGAGCGATGCCGGAGCCATTGTTGTTGACATTGCCATCACGTTCCAGGGTACCAAGATCGAAATCATAACCGTATTCATCTTTGGTTTTACGGAAGCAGCCGATAATCTGGGAAGCGAAGGCTTCGTTCAGTTCCCAATAATCAATATCGGTGAAGGTCATACCGGTTTCCTTAAGGGCTTTGGCAATAGCTACCACCGGACCCAGGCCCATGACTTCGGGTCTGACCCCGCCAGTGGTAACCGTCAGGAGTTTCATCAAAGGGGTTACGCCCAGCTCTTTGGCTTTCTTTTTGGTCATCAGTACTACCGCCGAGGAAGCGTCATTCAAGCTGGAGGCATTACCTGCGGTTACCACCCCGCCTTTTTTAAACACGGAAGGCAGTTTGCCCAATCTTTCCATATCGGTACCACGCATGAAATTTTCATCCGTATCATAGATCAGAGTGCCCTTTTTAGTTTTAATCTCCACCGGAACTATCTGGCTTTTGAAGCGTCCTTCATCAGTAGCCCGGGCACAGCGCCTGTGATCAATTAAGGCTACTTCATCGCATTGTTCCCTGGTAATGCCATACATTTCGGCGATATTTTCAGCGGTGGAACCCATGGGCATCTGGGCGATGGCATCAAACATACCGTCTTTTTGCAGGGCATCAACGCACTTGGTATCATTCAATCTTGCTCCCCATCTCATATTGGGCAGCATATAGGGAGCTCTGCTCTGCATTTCAGTCCCCGATACCAAAGCTATCTGGGTCTGGCCCAGAGCCAGTTTCATGGCGGCTACATCCAGGGCCCGCATGCTGGAGGCGCAGTTCTGGTTGGTAGTGCTGGCTCCGGAATCTTCCCTCATGCCAATTTTCATGGCAACGATACGGGGTGGGGATGAACCATTGTTATGAGGTACAGCCATCCCCATTACATGCTCATCAACCATATCAGGGGTGATACCGGCCCGCTTGATAGCCTCCACGGCAGTTACACAGGATAAATCAATGGGATCATAATCCTTCAGGGTTCCGCCATATTTTGCAATACCAGTTCTGCAGCAGCTTACCAGTACGACCTCGTTACCTTCGTTATACATAAATGTACGCTCCTCTCAATTCTTAATTATTTATTTTTATAAGCGGGTTTCCGTTTTTCGGAGAATGCCTTCATGCCCTCTTTTTGATCTTCGGTAGAGAAGAGCATGGTGAAACGGGCCAATTCCATATTTTTGCCGGTGGCAAAATCGTTTTTAACTCCGCAGTTTATGGCCTCTTTGGCGAATCTCAAAGCGACGGCCGGTTTTTGTGTGAGCTTTTTGGCGATTGCCGTGGCTTCGTTCATGACCTTGTCGTCCTCGACCACCCTGCTAACAAGTCCTATTTCCAAGGCTTTTGCCGCTTTAACGATATCATTGAGGTAGATCATTTCTTTGGCTCGGGACGGACCTACTACCTGAGCTAATCTTTGCGTACCGCCGCAGCCTGGAATTACCCCCAGGGATACCTCGGGCAGGGCGAACAGGGCTCCTTCCCCGGCTATGCGCAAATCGCAGCATAAGGCCAGTTCGCATCCTCCGCCCATACATGGCCCGTTTATAGCCGCAATAGTGGGAACAGGAAATTCCTCCAGCCGATCAAACACCTGGTGAACTTGGATTATGGAGTAGTATGATTCCATCGTCCCCTTGTTCATCATCTCGGTAATATCGGCGCCAGCCGCAAAGGCTTTACTGTTGCCGGTTAAAATGAGCACCCTTAACTCAGGATCCTTTTCCAGAACCGATAGCAACCGGCCCAGTTCACTTGTTAAATCGTCACATAGAGCATTTAAAGCTTTGGGGCGATTCAACACTATAATCCCCACCCCATCTTCCTGCTTGTAAATCAGGTTTTTGAATTCCATAGTCCCCTCTCCTCATCACTTTTTGTAATCGTAAAATCCCTTGCCCGTTTTCATGCCCAACTGACCGGCTCTGAACATCTGTTTGGCCAGACGCGCCGCAGCATAATGGCTGTCGTTAAGCTCGCTGGCTAAACCGGCGGTAGCTCCCATGTGAACATCCAACCCGACCATATCGGAAAGTTCAAACGGTCCCATGGGCCAATTGGCGCCAAGCTTCATGGCGGTGTCAATATCTTTGGGAGTAGCCACACCAGCTTCCAGCATTTTGATTGCTTCATTGCATAGCGGAACTAACAGCCGGTTTACGATAAAACCAGGCGTATCATTGACCACTACGCCGACCTTGCCCATTTTATCCGCCACATCTTGTACCGCCGCTATGGTCTCGTCGGAAGCGGTTAGACTTTTAATTATTTCTATCAGTTTCATAACCGGGACCGGATTGAAGAAATGCATTCCGACCACCTTGTCAGGCCTTTGGGTAAAAGATCCTATTTGGGTAATGGACAGGGTCGAGGTATTACTGGCGAGTATGGTTTTCGCATCGCAGATTTCATCCAGTTGGGAGAATACTGCTCTCTTAACTTCCACACTTTCTGCAACTGCCTCGCAAACCAGATCGCAATCTTTAAGATCGGCCATGTCATTAACTACCTGCACCAGGGCTATTCTTTTATCCATATCGCCTTGGCTTATTTTTTCTTTGTCGACTGCCTTCTGCCATGCCTTCTGAAGTTTGCCGACGGCTTTTTCCGCCGCATTGGCAGCCACATCAAATATTTTTACGTTATAACCGGCTTCAGCTGCTACCTGAGCTATACCGGCTCCCATTGTTCCAGCGCCAATTACTCCAATGTTTTTCATTTGCAGACCCCTTTCTTCATTTGAAGTTTCGAACTTTAAACCAGACTAATTCTCCCTCCTCCCATCAATGTTCAGGAATCTGATCCTGGTTATCCCTGCGAACACTTTGGATAGCAAGTAACATGCCAGCCGCCAGAATACCGATAAATTGGGATTTAAGCCTACTGACCGGCAATAAAAATTATTTGCTTGGAGAATCAGTCCAGGCTAATTTTGTTTGGAAAGGCTGATATATCAGCTTTGTGCGGCTAATCGACCGGTTAAGAATTTTCTCCGACTGGATAAGTTTTTAGATGGGATATAAAGATAAGACAGAAAAGAAGTTTTTAAGAAACCATGCATGCGGCCTGAAGGCAAATAAAAAAAGGGATTCCCTATTAAGAATCCCTTTCTCTTAAATCAACGTTGAGTAAGCGTTAATCAATATTATTGATAGACTTTCTGCATTAGGCCGTATTTATTCATTTTTTTATACAGGGCCGAAATATGAATATTCAACATCTGAGACGCTAAATACTTCTCACCGTTGGTCTGCCGGAGAACTTCCTCCAGCAAGAATTTCTCCTGGGTCTGCAGATAATTTTTCAAATCCGTTGTCTGGCAATTTTCTGACGATGAGAATGGATAGGATACGGTTTCTCTAAATAGTTCAGTAATATGCTGAGTCTGGATAGAGTCTTGACCTTCAATAGTCGCCCGCACTATTCCCCTTTCGATAACATTCTCCAATTCTCTGATATTGCCTGGCCAGCTATAATCCATAAAAACTTGATAAACTTCAGGATCAATATCATGAATCTCGGTCCCCATTCTCTGGTTTATTCTCTTAAGGATTGATTCTGACAATAAACCGATATCGTTCTTGCGATTACGGAGGGGCGGAATTTCCAAATTGATCACATTAAGCCGATAATAAAGATCCTGCCGGAATGATCCTGCCTCGACCATTTCCTCCAGCTTCTGGTTCGTGGCTGCTATTATTCTCACATCTATCTTCTTGAAACGGTTCATCTGGCTTCCCAATGGTTCTATCTCTTTTTCCTGCAGTACGACCAGTAGTTTTGATTGCATAGAAAGCGGCATTTCACCTATCTCATCCAAGAAAATAGTCCCCTGGTTCGCTAACTCGAACTTGCCTTTCTTGCCTCCCTTAAGCGCTCCCGTGAAAGTACCTTCTTCATAGCCAAACAATTCAGACTCAAGTAACTGTTCAGGTATGGCCGCACAATTAACGCGAACGAAAGGTTCCTGCCCCCGGCTGCTGAATAGATGTATCCCTCGGGCAAAAAGGTCCTTACCGGTTCCGGTTTCGCCGGTAATCAGGATGGTAGAATCGGTTTGGGCGACAGCCTATAATGCACCCATAGGGTGAGACAAAAAAGTAAAAATCTAAGTTATACTGAGATCATGAGAGCAAGAAATAATTACACACCAGAATTTAAAGCCAAGGTTGTATTGGAAATACTATCAGAAGCAGAAACAGTCAACCAAATTGCCGCCAGGTATGAGATCAGTCCAGTGGTTATTGCCCGCTGGAAAAAAGAGTTCTTGGAGCGATCTCCTGAGGTATTTCAAAAAGGGCCTTCTGAAGCCGAAAAAGAGCTCGAACACAGTAAAGAACATATAGCTGAACTTGAGCGGAAAGTGGGCCAGCTCACCTATGAGGTGGACTGGTTGAAAAAAAAATCTACACAAATCCTCGGATCCGATTGGAAGAAAAAAATGCGTTGATTTCAGTGACCCCTGCCTGACTATCAGCAAACAGGCAGAAATGCTGGGCATCAATCGTAGCAGCGTATATCGCGATCCTCCAAAAGAGAGAACCATTTCTGACGAGGATTTGTTTATCATGCGCAGAATCGACGAATTACACACTGCTCACCCGACTTGGGGTTATAGAACAATTACGAAGATTATTCGGCGCGATGATAAAATCTTAGTCAACCGTAAAAAGGTCCGCAGAATGATGCGATTTATGGGCATTTACACGATCTATCCCAAGCCTAATCTTAGCAAAAGATATCATGCCCAGTATATCCGCCCATATCTGCTCAGGAACCTAAAAATTGAACGTCCAGACCAGGTCTGGGGTGTCGATATTACATATGTTCGAATGCCAAAAGGATTCATGTACTTATTTATTATAATTGACTGGTATAGCAGACGCATTGTCGATTACGAGCTTTCAAGCACCCTGGAAAAGTCATTTGTCCTGGACTGTTTAAAACGTGCGCTCAGTAAGCGCAAACCTGAAATAATCAATAGTGATCAAGGAGCCCATTTTACTAATCCCGATTATATCAAGCTTCTGGAAGAAGCTAAAGTTAAAATCTCTATGGATGGCAAAGGCCAGGCATTAGATAATGTGAGAACCGAACGTTTCTTTAGAACCTTAAAATATGATCTAATCTATATCAATGAATTTGAGACTCCCAGAGAGCTCAGAAAGGCTATTAACAGCTATATCAATGAGTACAATACATACCGGCCCCATTCTTCAATAGGGGATTTGTGCCCGGACCAGGTTTATTATGGCCAGCTTACCCCAGCTGCCTGATAATATCACAAAGTAGAAAGGAGACTAACTTAGACTTCCACTAAGCGTGTCTTGACAACTGGGGGCATTATAGCCTGGGCTAAAGATCTGACTTTTCGAAAAGAAGCATTTTCGCCTATTATTTTTAAAAAATCATTGCTTGTCCTTTGGTGATTCTGTTCTCTGATTTTAAAGGACCGGATATCATTTTCTAATGTATCCATCATTTTGGCAATATTGTAGGCATCGTTTATCTCCAGAAAAAGACTGCGGCCGATAACTCCGATTACTTCACCATTAATAATAACCGGGTAAGAAGATGCAATAGTATTTTGGCCGTTAAGGGGCATGAAATAAGCTTTTATCGGTTTACCCGTCCTCAACACTTCCGGCGTTCTCCCCAGGGGATTGAAATCTTCGATATGCCGTCCCATTATGTCTTGTCTATGGAAACCCGTAACCCGCAAGTAAGTATTGTTGGCAAAAACCAGCCTGCATTTATTGTCGATAGCCATAATAGCAACGTTGGGATCTTCGATAATGTGGTTTTTTACACACTCCAAACTAGAGCCTTGGTTATCTTTCAAGGCTTATCCCCCCTAAATTTTTTCTCTTTGTTTTCTTTCCCTCTATAAGCTTTTAAAGCAAAATTCATGCCACTTTTATCCACTTAAAAAAGCCCCTTGGCCTGGGGCTTGATAAAATAATGCTGGTATATCTTGCCTTTTTATTCTTCCAAAAACGAATTGTTTCTACTTTTAGAAAATCCATTTTGCTAAAGACTCGTATTGTCTTCTCTGGTGAGCGGCCATAAATCACAGTCCGCTTAATTTATTCCAGCAATGGGGATATATGATGGTTGTTGTATCCTTATTCCGTTTGTCTTTAAAGGGGAATCAGGGGATAGATAAAATCTGGACAACGGGCGATGCCTCGTTGTCCAGTAAAATAAGGGGGTTTAGTTAAAATTGATACTTATTTAAAATAATTATGAGCCTTGAGTCTTCACCGGTTTTTAAAATCTCTTCTGAAAGTAATGACGATGAGTGAACCCGTTGCCCCAAAATAGATTGGTAAATTAGAAAGCCCAATCATATATTTGCTGCAATGTTCTCCAACTGGATAAAACTCTATTGTTCAATAAATTCCCCTTTTGATAATGAAGAAACCGGGCAACGGCAATACCGTTGCCCGATATAATAAGGGAAAAGCTGCTGCCGTGATACAGTAGTATCTCCTTTGGCCTAGATATATGCAATTCTCATGCCAACTTAACTATTCTGTTGCATTTATATCAATAAATTTTCTGCAGGAATTATTGCAACAAATGCCAATCCCCAAAATATAGGGTATTTATTGCCATTTCTATTTAGAATATTAAATCATGTTTTTGCCAATTTAATTAATACAATTACCCCAAAGTAAAAGGTTGTATTACTCAAATGTAGATAAAGGTCGAAAAAATTATTCATAAAGAGAATGACCCTGGTACAAAATTCAGTTACATACGCCACTTCCTGGTTCTTTGTTCTTCACCATTTTCTCAATCTCCGTTCAGGTTGATAAGCACAGAAAAGCATTACCCGAAATTATATAGCAATGTTCACTTCACATTCCTCTTTCTAGCCGATTGGACCAGATTTCAGAGTTTAATAACTTTGTACTCCATGCAAAGCCTAAGCCCCACATGGAGTACATACGGATGAAACTACGCCTCCAGATTTTGGGATGGTGTTTTATCTTTCACAATCGGGCCCGGAAAGGGCAATAGCTCTCGGCCAAAAATGGCATTATTTACTAAGGCGGCGGCTGAGTAAAGGGCGAACAATCCGGCCAGGCCAGCCATATTGCCGGCAAGCGGCGCATATATTTGGGCATCCAGAAGTCCCAAATTTAACCCGACTATAAAAGGTAAAGCAAGATTCATAATTAATATTACGATAAACACCGTAAGGGGCATGGATTTGGCAAAAGCGGGGAACTGCAGCCACAAGACAATAGTCATAGCCAGCCAGCACCAACCGGCTATAGTAGGATCAAATTTCCATCCATGTATTCCCGCAAAATACTCAAATAGCCAAACCACACCGGTAGCAAGCATAAAATAGGCGCTAAACCAGGTAAAGGTATTTCCACCAGCTATGCTGCCTTCCCTCAATTCAATAATTCCTACCAGAACCTGTACGAAGAAGCCGCATATCAACCATATGCCCCCGATAGGCAATGCCTCATGGCCTACCTTTCCAGTGAACATAGCATAAAAAATAAAAACGGCAATGGATAGAGCTATAAGTCCTGCGGGCATGGGATTAGCCCAACCTGATTCTTGTTGGTTTGACATGATAATTCCCCCTATAAATTTATTTGGTCATTAATAAACTTTGAAATTAATCATTTGTTGAGTTTTCACCATAATTGTCCAAAAGCTCTACCGGTAAAATCTTAAAGCGTATGTTAAAATGATGAGCGTACAGCTATTTCCCTACAGGTCTGGAAGACATCAACATGGATGATTGATGCTTTCTCTCCAAGTATTGATCCGGTATCCAATCACTGATATCCTCTCCGCTCAATACTTTACAGACCATATTCTTTTCATCCAGCTGCACTCCTTCAATAAAACTCTTTGTTGCCACTATAATTCCTTCTTTGCCAAACAAGTTGCTTTCCACCGCTTTTATTATTACCCTCTCTTTCAGCATGTTTCTCCCCACCTTTTAATAAGTAAATGATTTCAACCAGTCCTGTTTCCTGAAATCCGTTTTTAATGTCTTTTGCCCAAATACCATTTAAAAAAGCGGCCCCGGTTGAATATTACCGGGGCAAGGGAATAAGGGGGACAAAAATTGGCTATTTATCGACAATGTGCATCATCATGGCCCATAGTAAACTCATAATGCAGTATTCTGATTTAGAAAACAGTTAGTCATTATAACACCAACTATTTTAAGCTACATATTTGATAGCTGATGTTACAGCGGCGGCAACTTCCTGCCGTAAAGCTACAGTATTGGGAGGAATATACTGCAAAAGTTTATTCAGGTCCTTATAAAGGCCGGCTAATTCCTCCCCTTCCGCTGCTGCCGCCAGGACTTCCCGGGCCCAGTTGAATATATTGCCAATGGCAGTACTGGCAAAAATAGTGGCCATGGCCAGTTTAAGCCTGGCAGCATCCTCACCTTGGCGGACCAGGGCCTTCTGGGCGCGGAGCCAGCCGGTTTCCATACCAAAAGTAGCCATGGACATATCAGCAATTTTCCCCACGACTTCCTGGTAGCCCAGGATTTTGCTATCGTATTTTGCGATAGCTGCCCCCAGCGCGAAAAGGGTTAAATCTTTGGCGGCCTGCACCAGGTCGCCGACCCCATTGCGTTCTGGAACTCCGGCGTTTATTTTGGCCTGAACAGCAGCAATAGCTTCCTTTAAAGGAATTTGGCCGGCCAATCCCCGGCGCACCAGGGTGCTGGTCATAACCGTGCGGTTAATTTCATTGGTCCCTTCAAATATGCGGTATACGCGGCAATCCCGGTATAATCTTTCTATAGGGTATTCGGAAGTTACGCCATAGCCGCCGTGAATCTGCACGCCCTCGTCCATGACATAAGCCTGAACCTCGGTGGCGAAGACTTTATTCATAGAGCATTCCATAGCATATTCCTCAATGCCTTTGACTGCAACCGGTCCTTCCGGGTTAGGATAACCGGGCAGGCTGTGAATGATATTATCAATCAATCCGCCGGTACGGTAGACCATGCTCTCCGTAATATAGGTCCTGGTATTCATTTCGGCAAACTTTTCTTTTATTAAGCCAAATTCGCAAATTGATTTATTAAATTGTTTGCGGTCCACGGCAAACTGGGATGACAATTCAATAGCCTGCTTGCAGTTGCCGGTGGCGTTGCCCCCCAGTTTATAACGGCCCATGTTGAGAATGTTAAAGGCGATCTGGTGCCCTTTGCCGATTTCATACAGGACATTTTCTACCGGCACTTTGACGTCTTCAAGAATCAGGGTACGGGTGGAAGAGCCTTTAATGCCCATTTTATGTTCTTCCGGGCCGGTGGAAAGGCCTTCCGAATTGGCGTCCACGATAAAGCCGGTAAATTTCTCCCGGTCTATTTTAGCGAAAACAATGAAAATATCAGCAAAGGCAGCATTGGTTATAAATTGTTTGGTGCCGTTAAGAATATAATGCTTGCCATCCGGGCTCAAAGTGGCCCAGGTTTTAGCCGCTAAAGCATCCGAGCCGGCTCCCGGTTCAGTTAATGCATAGGCCGTTCCCAGTTCACCGCTTACTATGCCCGGCAGATACCTGAGTTTTTGTTCATGATTGCCAAAATAAACAATAGGCAGCTGGCCTATACCGGTTTGACCGCCATGGGTCATGGCGAAGCCACCCGCCCGCCCCATACATTCGGCAATAATACAGGTACTGATTTTGTCCATGGCATAACCGTCGTACTCTTCCGGTACATCGGTGCCCAGCAGACCTAATTCACCAGCTGCCAGAAGAAGCTCATGGTTAAGCCCTTCTTTTTTTTCTTCCAAGTCGTCCATAACCGGCAGAACTTTATCATTGACAAACCCCAATGCAGTCCGATAAATCATTTTATGCTCATCGGTAAAATCTTCCGGGGTAAATATACTCTGGGGATCGGTTTCGCTGAAAAGAAAACTCCCTCCTTGAGGCAGGTCACTCATTTAAATTCACCTCTCATTTCCCAGGATTATCTGGGGTTTTACTTATCTGTGTAATTGGGTTTGCGTTTTTCCACAAAGGCAGAAATTCCTTCTCTTCCATCAGCACTGGCAAAGGCGATGACAAAGTTTTGGATTTCCATTTCCAACCCCGTGTTTATATCAATATCGGCGCCATGACTAATGGCCGCTTTGGCCATCTGGATGGCGACAAAAGGTTTGAGCGCCAGTCTCTTGGCAAATTTTAACGTTTCCTCCATAATGGAGTCCAGGGTTACAACCTGGTTTACCAGACCGATTTTCAGGGCTTCAGCAGCATCAATAATGTCGCCGGTGAACATTAATTCTTTGGTCTTGGCCGCGCCGATCAAACGGGGAAGGCGCTGTGTGCCGCCGCCACCGGGAATAATACCCAGCCCGGTTTCGGGAAAGGCAAATTTGGCGTTGTCAGCCGCAATGCGGAAATCAGCCGCCAAAGCCAGTTCCACGCCGCCACCGAAAGCTACTCCGGTAATAGCGGCAATAACCGGCTTATTCAGATTTTCCAGCTTGGAAAATGCAGCTCTGGAGCCCTGGCAAAATCCGTAGGCTTCGACTGGAGTCAAAGTGACCATTTCGGAGACATCGGCCCCGGCTGCAAAAGCCTTCCCCCCCGTACTGGTTATAATCACAACTTTCACTGAATTGTCTTTTGCAAATTCATCCGCCGCCTGGGCTATTTCAGTAAATACCGCACTGTTCAGGGGATTCATAGGAGGGCGGTTAAGGGTAATTATAGCTATACCCTCCTCTTTAGTTACCCGAATTGTTTCATAAGACATTAGCATTCCCCTCTCCTTATTTGGTCAACCTCCACGGTAAGAAGTAAGAAAATAAGCCATGCAGAGAGTCCCCCGGATTTGTTAGGGCAAAAGGAAGGATTCGTTCAGGAAAAAAGGACTCCCTGCACCCGGCTTTTAAAATATGTCTGGGATACGAGAAATATGGAATATTAAACCTATGTGCTTCTTGTTGCCACAATCCATATAGGTTTCCCGTTCTAAAACGGATCCAATTAGTTCTATCCCGAGGAATTAAATTTACAGGCAACTTTTAATATGACCGTGCCTGCTTAAACATTATTTATTATAGTCATACCAGCCCGCACCCGTCTTTTTGCCCAGCTTGCCCGAAGATACAATGGCTTTGAGGGTGTAGGGCGGAGCCCAGAACCCATTTTTGGTTTCTTCAAAGAAAACGTCAAGAACCAGCTTGGAGATATCTATTCCCGTAAAATCCATCAGTTCAAAGGGTCCCATCGGATAGTTCAAACCCAGTTTTACTGCGGTATCAATATCGGCCGGAGTGGCTACGCCGGTTTCCACGAGACGGATGGCTTCCAGGAATTGCGGCATCATGACGCGGTTGACGATGAAGCCCGGGGTATCTTTTTTCACTTCAACCGTGGTCTTGCCAAAGGACTGGGCCAGTTCGGAGGCAATTCTGACGGTCTCATCGCTGGTGGAGTAGCCGCGGATGATCTCGCACAGCCGCATAACCGGAACCGGGTTGAAGAAGTGCATGCCTACGAATTTATCAGCGCGTTTGGTGGCGCCGGCCAGCAGGGATATAGATATGGAGGAAGTATTGCTGGCCAGGATGACGTCGGGTTTTAAGATTTCATCCAATTCGGCCAGAACCGCTTTCTTGATATCAACGTCTTCGACGATAACTTCAATCATGTAATCGACAGCAGCCAAATCTGCCTTCTCGGTAGTCTTAGTGATGCGTTGCATAACCGCGTCCTTAGTTGCCTGATCCATTTTACCTTTTTCAACGTTTTTGGCTAAGAGTTTATCGACACCGGCAAGTTGCTTCTCAATGAAGCCCATGTCCATATCGCATATAATTACATCATAACCAGCCTGGGCAGCGGTCTGAACTATACCGACACCCATTGAACCGGCGCCTAATACGCCTATTGTCCTGATTGCCATGATATTACCTCCGTTCAATTTTTAATAAAGCAGTTTCCTGATTAATCAAAAACACCTTTGCCCCGCATGGCTGCGATTTCTTCCGGGGAGTAGTCCAAAAGTCCGCCGAGTATTTTCTCCGTGTCATACCCGACTTCGGGATAACCGCGCCATACTTTACCGGGGGTATCCATGAATTTGGGTACAAAGCCGAACGCTTCCACTTCCTTATCATCCAGGGCGGGAACCTTGTATCTGACAAAATTGTCCACCCGGGAATGCCAGTGCGGGTCGGCGTACATATCTTTGGGGGCTTTTACGATGCCGACCGGGGTCTTGAACTGGGGTTGTGACAGCCAATCCTGGGCTTCCTGGGCGGTACGCTCGCTGAACCATTTTTCCAGATAGTCATACAAAGCCTGGCCCCGGGGAGAGTCGACGGCCTCCTTTGACCGGCCACAGGCCTCCCAATCCCATTCCGGCAGATCGGGATCCAGTCCCAATCCTCTCAGGCAACGGTCATAAGCGGCCTTGCCGAAAGCACCGATAAAGGCGTAGCGGCCATCCTTACATTTGTGCATGGAGGCCGGCTGGAAGATGGGTACGCGGTTACCTACGCGGCTTTTCTCAATTCCCAGGTTCATATAGCATGCCCAGTGGTCGTCCAGGTTGCGGGCCTGGGCCTCTGCCTGAGCGATGTCGATTTCCTGGCCCATGCCGCCTTTTAAAACATTGATGTAGCCGGCCATCATGGCTCCCCAGGCATAAACCGAGGTCAGATAGTCGTTGAGGAAGGGATTCCCGTAAATCGGCGGGCCATCCGGGAAGCCTACCATGTTGGCCAGGCCGCCTTCGCATTGGCCGATGGGGTCATAAGAAGGCCGGTCGCATATTTCGGGATTGCCGCCGAACTGGGGCCGGCCGAAACCACTGACATGGACGATAACCAGTTTAGGATTGATTCTGAGCATTTCCTTAGGATCAATCCCCAGTTTATCCAGCCAGACCACGTTCTCCAGCCATATATCGGCCTGTTTAATCAGCCCGCAGAAAATATCATAGCTCTCCGGGCTTTTCTTCATATTCAGATTAAGCGCCAGGCTTAATTCATTGCGCTTCTGACAAAAGGCAGCCGCCATTTGCTTGGTGCCGTCCTCGCTTTTAATGGCCGGCATTTGGGTGCGGTAGGAGTCGCCGAGCTCTGGTATCTCCACATGGATTACTTCGGCTCCGAAGTCGGCGGCCAATTGGGCGCCAAAGGGAGCGGCCACGATACTGCCGGTCAGCAATATTCTCATTCCACTCAAAGGCCCAAATTTAGGAATCAAATATGGCGCCTGTTTTTTTACTAAATCTGCCCACTTTGCCGACATCATTCATCTCCTCCCTCATGTAACAAGTTTTTATGCATTTTATTTATTCTCCTCCACTTTTTTGTTACGGCCACGTATTAGAAATATAAGCGCTCCTGCACACTCTGCACAGGCCTGCCAACTCAATTTGGACAACTCGGCGGCAAAGCCTGTCACCTTTTAAAACGATGGGCTCACATAACTTGCCCCGTTGGAAGTATATCTTTTGTTTTACTGTTTAACCCACCTTTATTACGATGGAACCAGCTATATCGCCGGCTGCACATCCGGTAAATGCGCCAATACCGCCGCCCTGTACAGCCAGAGCTTCGATAAGTTCGCAAATTGCTCTACCTGCGGTTGGTCCCTGGGGATGTCCATAAACCATGGAAGATCCATAATTGTTCATAAGCTCACGTTTAAGACCAAGTACGATTTCAGAATTTGCATCATTTACGGCAAACGGGTTGTGGGTCTTAATCTGGCTGAGATCACTGACTTTTACACCAGCAGCATCACAGCCTGCCTGTAATGCAGGAGCAGGAGCAGCCGCCATACGTCCGGGAGCTACACGAACTGATGCATAGCCCAGGACCTGTACGGGAATATTTTTGTCTTTGCTCATTGCAGCAGCTTTTTCCTTGGTTGTTACTATAATTCCGCAGTTGCCGTCGGCAGGATGGGTCTGGCCGCCATAGGTTACTACTCCGCCTTCATCAACGGGTTTCAGTTTTTGAAGGCCTTCCCAGGTTGTCGGGGTGATTCCGGCATCCTCGTCAACAACTACAATTTTTTTACCTTGTTTGATTTCAATCGGGAACATGTAACGTTTTTGGAATGCTCTATCGTTTTTCAGTGCATCTTTGTATTGTTCATATCTCATGAAGACTATTTCGTCACACATCTCTTTGGTGATGCCTCTTTCTTTAGCTACCGCTTCGGCGGTGCGATACATCTTCAGGCCTGCGCCAGGGGATGGATCCAGGTCAAAGTTATCCAGAACAACGTTTTCAATGTCCAGATTGCCTTTGGTCGGGTTGGGTGAAATTATATAAGAATGACTGGATGTGCGGTCAGTGGAAAGGCAGAAGCATGTTGAATAGTTGCCTAACTCCACATCGTTGGCTGCCAGGGCTAGGCTGGTTACCGAGGTTGTACATACCTGATTCAGGCCTATGGCGGGAATTTCTTTCTCACGATTCATAACGACGGCAGCCGCATAAGCGTGTCCAAAAAATGTCTTCTGAGAGTATATTGTCTGCCCATAATACATAAAATCAAATTCATTGTAGGGAATATCCTTTTCTAAAACCCAGCGCCTGGCTGTGGCAGCACCTAATACAACCGGGTTTTCTGATTTCAACGCTCCGTTCCAGCGAATGAATGGGGTTGAATAATATCCTCCATAAGGAATAAAAACATTGTTGTACTTTGCCATATAAAAACCTCCTAATTTTCTTTTTTCATACAATGAATTAAAACTTTAGGCGTGCCCTAAATGAAATGAATTTAATATATCAAGCTATCAGTAAAATACCAAGATTGGGTTTTTGTTAGTCCACCATCTTCGCAGTAGTCAATATCAATTTTTCATTTATTCATCCGCAATTTTCCGGCCGCTCTATAAAACCCCCCCTTTCTTATGGTTTTATGGGGTGCACCTGGCCTATAGCAAAGCAAAAGATATGCCAACTAACTTGAAGAATAAGAAAAGCCCGTGTTCGCTTGCTATTTGCGTACACGGGCTTAGTGCTCGCCATATTCAGACCGGATTTTGGTTGCAATAAATCTACCAATTATGGTCGCATTTATGATACCATGTAGCGTTATTACTACATGCCCTAAAGCGGGGTTCTGGCTCTGGTCTTGCGGTAAAGCATAGTCCGGTGAATGCCCAGACGCTGAGCGGCTTCACCAACACGGCCATTGCATTCAGCCAGAACCTGATTGATATACTCCTCTTCCACTTTTTTTAAAACACTTTTTAAGGATCCATGATAGTTCGGGGATGGCTCTGTCGGTGAAGAATCTTCCTCAGGGAAAGAAACCTTTTTGCTCAATAGGGCGTCATTTCCAAACTCCAGATAGTCGCCCGGGGAAGTCACCACCAGCCTCTCTATAACATTTCTAAGCTCCCTGACGTTCCCGGGCCAGTTGTAAGCCAAAAGAGAGTGTACGGCGTGGGGGGTAATCTTCTTCTTCAAGGCGTACTTACGATTGAACTCTTGCAAAAACTTCTCCGCCAGGACCATGACATCTTCAGGCCGTTCCCTCAAAGGCGGCAGATGTATAGGAATGACATTGAGGCGGTAGTATAAATCACTGCGAAATGTTTTCTGGTCCACCATGGCTTTCAGGTCTCTATTGGTAGCAGCAATCAACCGTACATCGGTCTGGAATACGCTGGTACTGCCCAGCCTCCGCACCTGCCCGGTTTCTATTACCCGCAGGAGCTTGGATTGCATGGTCAGAGGCAGATCTCCGATCTCGTCAAGAAACAGGGTTCCTTTGTGGGCAATTTCGAATATTCCTGGTTTGCCCTTGGAGCTTGCTCCGGTAAAAGCACCTGCGACATAGCCAAAAAACTCCGATTCCAGTAACTCTGACGGAATCGCCGCGCAGTTGACCGGAATAAAAGGCTCCCTGGCCCGGGGGCTATGGCGGTGTATGTGCTTGGCCACAACTTCCTTGCCGCTGCCCGATTCGCCGAACAGCATAACCGTACTATCTGATTTAGCCACATAGGCGCTGTTATCAATTACCTCTTTCATTTTTTTACTCTCGGCTACAATAAAAAAGGATCCTGGTTCCCTTTCATTTAAATACTCAGCCGCTGTTTTATAGCGCGCAGCTTTTTGGCTTTCTTTGTCCAGGGCTTCCAGGTATTTATCGACTATGTCCTGGTCGCGTGAATTAACAATAACCAGTGAGACTTCACCGTCTTCATCAAAAATCGGTGTTCCGGTACACATGATATTGGAGCCATGCCGGTTTCTGATCAGCCCGGTAACTACCCCGCGTTTCTCAATCGTTTCCAGGGCAATTGAGGGACTATAAAGGCCCTTCTCCAGTAAGTGGCGTACGTTTTTACCGATTAATTCCTGGGGATTTTCATCCAGCAGTTTTCCTGTGGCCGGATTACATAGGATTATGTTGCCTTTTCCGTCAAAAACACATATCGCATCATAGGAATTGATAATCACCTGCTTCAAATCATCACGGGAACAGAATTTTTTCGTAGTCAATTGTTCGGAAACCATTCTTTTTCCCCCCTATACAGGATAGGCATCCATCAGCTTCAGGAGCGAATGATACCGCAAATTCAGCACTTGATTAATTGAGTACAGCTTCATTTTTTGTATACTAAAAAAGGCCTCAAGACACCCGCCACTGTTTTCTGTAATCATTTGCCGCTATGACAATAATTCATATGGGCAAACAAAATAGATCCAGTTGCCTATGACCAGTCACTACCGTCATTCGGTGGGTAATTCCCGGCTGTGCAATTAAAATTTATATATGGAAGCATCCACGGTTAAGACCGAGGTAATAGACTTGATCAAGTAACTACCGGAAGAAACAGAAATATGGTGAACCTTCAGGAGAAAAACCCGCTCTTGGAAATTTTAATCTGTATATAAACCATAACATGTATAAATTGGTAATGGTATCCTTGATTATTGTTAAAATTTTCACATCAAATTTATCTGCTACATAATTTAAGTATAGACTGATATTATCATTTGTCATCATATGATATTATGTATATATATTTATTTATTAAAAAGGCCTCAAGATCCTTTCCACCGCTTCGAAGATATTTGCGCCTATATCCAGTCTTACCAATTCAATATGCCCATAGGCGGTAATCGTGTTTTTATATATGTCATACCTGGCATATTAGTAATTTCCTACTGCCCTTACAATACTGCCTGTATAAAAAGTGGCGATATGCAAAGTGCAGGCTGCAGATAACGGACGAGCTGCAGCCCGATTTAATGAGAGGAGAGTATATGATGGCGGCAAATCCAGAACTAGGCTTTAAGATAGTGGCCACAATTGAGAGTGTGAAGGGGGTTTGCAACGCGGCCCACACAGTGGGAGAGCAATTTACAATCAGCTGCTACCATTCCGGTGGTTTGTGTGGTTTTTTCTATCATGATCTTTTTCCCACTTTAATGACCTTTCAGTTTGGGGGAAATTTACCCTGGTGGGATGGTGATACGATTGTGGCCCAATGCCCTGATGCAGAGAATTTAGTTACGATTAAGCTGAAACGAGAGGCAAGAGCTTGACGGGAACTAAGGAATTGAAAATCCCGCCCGCAAAGCGGGCGGGTAAATAAAGTATTTATCGGAAGCTGGGTCATTAAGATAATTTCTTTTTAAGCTCGGGAATTACTTCTTTAAGATCGGCTATCAGAATATAATCCGCCATCTGGTTCATAAATGCTTTTTCATCGTTATTGATTGAAACTATAGTGTGGGAATCACGAATCCCCACGGTAAACTGCACCTGCCCGGACACTCCCAGTATAATAGCCAGCTGGGGCTTGCATATCTTACCTGACAAACCGACGATTCTTTCTTCACTGAGCCACTTCTTATCGGTGGCTACAGGCTTTGAACAGGCTACCTCCCCCCCCAGCGCATTGGCAATTGCACTTATTACAGGCAGATCATCAATATTTTCGACTCCCTGCCCAACCACCAAAATGATCTCCGCTTCTTCAATTTTCACACTATCCCCGGCTTTTGCCCGGGTTTCCACAAGTCGTAATGAAGGCTTAATATCTGCTTTAAATTTGACTACTTTGCCTTCCCCATAACCGGCGGAAACAGGCAAGGCCCGCGGGGAGACAGCTATGACCTGTTTATCCGCGGTAATGCGCTGAAGGGCGACGGCGGCTCCTCCCAACACGTTTCTTTCACACAAAACCATACCGTTTTCACAGGTTATGGCTTTAACATCGCTGAGACAGCCGGCATCCCAAATCTGGGCCAACCTACCTGCCAGTTCTTTTCCTTTACGGTTGGAAGCCAGCAGTATTATGCCGGCTTCACTTTGTCCGGCCGCTTGTCGGAGCGCTGAAGCCACCGCGGCCGTGTCCGCCAGATTTAAACCGGGATCGCTGATTGCCAGGGCATCCACCCCTTTAGCGGCTATTTCCGCAGCTTGCTCATGGTCGTTAATGGAAACGGCTTTTACCATAGATCTGTCCGCGGCTATAATGTCGGCGGCCGTAAGCAGCTCCAGTGCCAAAACGGTAGTTTCGCTGAAAATCAATATTCCTGCCACGTTATTACCTCCCCACCAAGCCCTCGGCTTTCAATACCCTGATTAATTCATCGACATTGTTCACTGCGGTTTGTTTCCGCTGCATCTCGGGGGCCAGGCTGCTCAAGGTTTCTATTTTGCCTCCTGTGGGCAATGGCAAATTCAGAACCTCTTTGGGCTTTCGGGCAGCCTTCAGTATTTGGGTTACAGACGGAATCCTGGGTTCATTGATGTCCGCCAAAACCGTGACAACCAGCGGGAGCTGAGCTTCCAGGACTTCCTCGCAATCCTCTAAAGAACGCACAACCATAGCCGTGTTGCCATTGACGGTAAGGCTCTTGACATAAGCTGCCTGGGGGAGGCCCAGGATGCCTGCCACTCTTGACCCCACCTGGCCTGAATAGTTGTCTCCGCTTCCTTCCCCAAAGATTATAATGCCTACGTCATCCAGACTTCTTACAGCCTGGGCGATGAGTTCGGCATTGATTGCACTCTCCGCATTCTGCAGCCCCTCATGTATGATCAGGCTTGCTTCATCGGCTCCTGCTGCCAGAGCTTCTTTTATGGTGTCTTCCAGTGCTTCGCTTCCGGCGGCTACAACGATCACTTTCCCTCCAAGGGCTTCTTTCAGCTGTACTCCTGCTTCCAGGGCATTCTTGTCAATGTCGCCAAAGGTTAAGGGGACATCGTCCAGTACCAGCTGCCGATCTCTGATCCGAATCTGCTGCAGATCAGGTATTTGCTTCATGGCAACTACTATGTTCATTATCAAACACTCCTTAAGTTCTTAGCTTTGCACCTTTAACCAAAACGAAACTGAACCCCCGCTCCACCGGCAGGATAATTCCATTTCAAAACTTCCGATCCGCAGGCCAGGAGACAAGTACCGCATTCCAGGCAGCCATCTGCGCTTAAGACCACTTCTTTTTTTTCATTTTCCATATATAATCCGGCCGGGCACACCAGCAGCGCCTTCTTTAAGCGAATGTCCTTTTCCATGCCTGATTTAATGCTGATGTGGAATTGCCTGTCTTCTTTGAAAACATTCAACCCCAGTTTAGCTTTTAGCCCCATGCTTGACTTCATATTTTCATCATTCTCCTTCCCACCTTTAACAGGCCCCATATCTCAGCCAGGTTGAAATACTTCTTTACAGTGGGAAAGATTCTGTCCTTAGGTCCTGCCGGCACTTGGTAAAGGTCTTTCATCAGATTCGCGGCCAATTCGGGGTAATGAGTAAAGAAGCCGGGATACTCCAATACCTGAAGGGATTCCTTAAAATTTTTGAAGTCTTGCAGCACAAAGCTGTCGTTTAAAAATCGTTCGTAACAGGCCAGCCCGCTCTCGCTGTAATCACCGCTCTGCTTGGCCTTCATTGCCGCCTTAGCAGCGTAATAGCCACTGGCCAGCGCATATTCCATTCCCCTTACGCTTACTCCGATGTTCATGGAAAAGCCGGCCGCATCCCCGGCTACCAGTATTCCGTGCCCATACAGCTTGCCCATGGTTTTCAGCCCTCCTTCGGGAATAACATGGGCGGAATATTCGACCGTATTGCCGTCTTTAATCAGGCTGCGCACTTCCGGGCGCTGTTTAAAACACTCCAAAAGATCCGGCGCTTTGATTGCAGGAGCCTGGCTCAGGGCATCAATCCCCACTACTATGCCCAGGCTTATGCTGTCTTTATTGGTATAAAGAAAACCGCCCCCGAATTTACCGGCGGTAACATCCCCTAAGAAAAGCCGGGCGGCCCCTTCTTCACCGGTAAGGTTCAAACGGTTTTCCAAGACCTCCCGGTCAAGTTCTATTATTTCTTTAAAGCCCACTGCATGGGTATTGGGAGATCCAGCTTTTCTTAAACCTGCCTTTTGAGCTAAAAATGACAATACCCCGTCACAAGCAATAACCACATTGGCCCTCAGTTGTTCTCCGCCGGCCATTACTCCTACAACTCTGCGGTCTTCAATGATAAGGTCGTCAACTCTGCTTTTAGCCACCAGCATAGCGCCTTTCTTTTCAGCTTCCCGGGCCAGCCATTTATCAAATTTTGCCCGTAAGATACTGTAGCTCTGATGCGGTTCTTGTTCAAGCTCCCGGCCGGCATAGCGCAGGGTTATTGAACCTTCCCTCCCCATAAGACAAAGTTCTTCATGGGCGATATATCTTTCCAGAGGGGCTTTTCCCCATAATTCCGGGAACATCTCTCTAACCGGATTCACATACATGCGCCCTCCGGTTACGTTTTTCGCCCCGCAGTAATCCCCTCTTTCCAGCAACAGCACCTCTGCCCCCTGCGAGGCCAGGGTGTAGGCGGCAGCAAGACCCGCCATCCCTCCACCCACGATTATGGCATCAAAAACTTCTTCTGTTTGGGTCCCCATTTTCAAACCTCGTTTCGGCCTTTTTATTGATAGTTCAAAGTCATTTCAATATATCAGGCCGGGATTTTTATGCGTTCAGCACCACCCCGGCGATAATCATCTTCTGCATATCGGCTACGCCTTCCACCTGGGGGCCCATGATGGCGTCGCGATACAGGCGGGATACCTTGTAGTCGTTCATTAAGCCGTAAGAACCGTGAATATCTACCGCCGTGCGGGCCGCGTCTGCAAAAGCCTCGCACACATAGGTCTTGGTCAGAGCCGCCTCTTTGGCAAACAAGGCCTGGTCTTTGGCATCATTGGCCAGACACCCCAGCCGATAAGTCAGCCAGCGGCAGGCTTCGTACTTCATAGCCAGATCGGCGATTCTGAGCTGGATGGCCTGGAATTTGGCGATGGGCTCGCCCCGGTGGGTTTTTTCTTTGACGTATTGCACCGATGCCTCATAAGCGGACAGGATGCCGCCCAGGGAAGCGGAGCTGATGCCCACCTTGCCGAAGGCGATACCATAGGTTAATACCGGAAATCCGCCGCCGGGTTTGCCCAGCACATTTTCGGAGGGAACAACCACATCCTTAAAATACACGTCGAGGAGATCCCCGCCGTGGTAGCCGATTTTATTCCACGGTTGGGATATGGAATAGCCGGGGCAGAACTTCTCCACGATAAAGGCGGTGGGTTTTCCGCTTTCCGCGTCCGCGGCAAAAAGCACCATCGGGCCGTGATAATTGGCGTTGGTAATAAAGCGCTTGGTTCCGTTGATTACATACCGGTCGCCTTTTTTTACCGCCGTAGTAGTAATCTGCTTGGGGTCAGAGCCGGTTCCCGGCTCGGTAAAAGCGAAAGAGGCCAACTCTTTTCCTTTACAGGACGGGGGCATATACTTTTTTTTCTGTTCTTCGGTTCCGAATTTATCAATTGCTCCCAGGCCCAGGCAATTAACTGAAATAGCAATCGCCATCCCGATGGAAACCTTGCCGATCTGCTCCAGGGCCAGGACATAGCCGTCGTAACCGCCTCCAGCCCCGCCATAGGCCTCCTTGAAGGGAAGCCCAAAAAGATCAAGGTCGGCCAGTCCCTCCATTATTGCCTGGGGAAGCCGGTTTTCCCGGTCTATCTCTTCGGCTGCCGGCAAAATAGCTTTTTCGCTGTATTCCTGGGCCATTTTTTGTATCAGGAGCTGTTCTTTGCTCAATGTAAAATCCATCCCGGTGTTCTCCTTTCATCTATGCCGCGGCAGAGGAGAGTTGATAGGATTTTGCTCTCCCCTGCCACATTTTTCATGCCATGCTTAGTAAATAAAATAGTCGCTGTCGATTTCCAGCACCGAAGTGTCCGCCAGTTTGATTATTTCCGCCAAATTGGCCACGTGGGGCACTTCGTTTAAGAGATAGTAGCGGGCGGAAAAGATCTTGCCCTGATAGAATTTGCAGTCGTAATGGTCAACCCCCAGTTCCTGCACCCGCCGGTCGGCCAGGAGAGCCTGCTCCAGCAGCAGTTTACCGCCCAGCAGCTCGGCGGTGGCCATCAGCACCCGTTTGGCGAAGGTGGGGATCAGACCGCGTTTTTCACTGTCCTGGGCAAATTCGGCCATGGTCTTTTGAATCTCTTGGTAGGCGGTCAGGGCTTGGCCCAGCTGTTCGAATTCCTTTTCAAAGCCCGGGGTCTTTTTATGCGCCTCGTAAAATTCTTTATTCCCCTGCATCCAGCGTGCAAATACGGCGCCTTTTTCCATGTTCCACTTCCGGCCCACCAGGTCCATGGCCTGGATGTAGGTAGTGCCTTCGTACAGAGTGTTGATCTTGGTGTCGCGGGCCAGCTTTTCACAGGGATAATCGGAAATATAGCCGTAGCCGCCATAGATCTGGATCGCTTCGGTGCCGGCCAGATCCCAGGATATTTCGCTGCAGTAGGCTTTGGCCAGCGGGATGATAACCGCCAGTTCGTCATCCGCTTTCTTTCTCTCCTCCGGGTCGGGGTCCCAGTGGTTGACGTCGATATTGAAATAGCCTCTGTAGGTTATGGCCCGGCAGGCTTCGGTAATGGCCTTGCATCTCAAAAGCGCCCGCTTGATGTCCTCATGCTCAATAATGGGGACTCTTCCCTGCTTGGGATTGGTGAAAGGCGTGCCCTGGATTCTGGTGCAGGCATATTCGTGCGCGTTATGATAGGCGTTGGCGATCACGCTGATGGAGAGGATTCCGCACACCAGGCGCTCCTCGTTCATCATCTTGAACATGAGCGACATGCCGTCCCCCTTGCCTTCATGCTCCAGGGGATTTCTGCCCAGCAAATAGCCGCGGCAGCCGTCGTTGTCGCCAAAGCTTAAAGAAACGGTGGGATTGCCGTGCATCCCCATTTTGTGTTCGACTCCGGTGGCGGCCACATCGTTGAATTCCAGGCTGCCGTCATCGTTGATCCAGTACTTGGGAACAATGAACAATGAGATTCCTCCGGTCCCGGGCCTGGCCCCGTCCACCCGGGCCAGGAACAGATGCACGATATTCTCGGCGAAATTGTTGTCGCCGTTGCTGATGAATATCTTCTGCCCTTTGATTTTGTAAACCCGGGGATCTTCGGTGGGAAAAGCCTTGCTGCTTATCTCCCCCACGTCGGAACCGGCCTGGGGCTCGGTCAGGCACATGGTTCCGGTATAATCGCCGGAAAACATCTTGGGCAGGAACTTTTGCTTGATGTCTTCCGGGGCCAGTTCGTTGATCAGCATGGAAGAACCCTGGGCCATAGCCAGGAAGGGGGGCACAAAGGCCGGATTGGCGGCGGAGAACATTTCCCACAGGGGGAACATTATCACCTGGGGCAGCACTACCGCCCCCTCGCTGGTGTCGTTATTGCTGCATCCCCAGCCTTCGGAAATAAGCTTCTTATATACCGGGGGGACCGTCGGGGAAATGATGACCTGCCCGTTTTCGAACTTGATGGGGTTGACCTCCCCGTCGTCGGAAGTAGGTTCGACTACGTCCTTGGTCATCTTCAAAACCGTATCCAGGATCATATCCACATCGTCAACACTGTAATTTTCCCGGTACCTCTGGTAAGCAAGTATTTTGTCCAGGGGCAGCCATTCTTTTAAAATAAACTTGAAATCCCGGGTGTTTTTGTAGGCAAAATTAGAAGCCATATTGTATCCCTCCATTTTTCGTCATTATCCTTTTACAAGGCTGCCAACACTGAGTCTAAAAAGGAATCCGGTTAGTGGGCGACCAGATTTTCATCTCCCGGGCGCTCTTGATCAGTTCGTCGCGGAAATCCGGATGGGCGATGCTGATCACGCCATCGGCCATGCCCCAAACAGAGCGGCCCTTCATATTTACCGCGCCATGTTCAGTGACCAGCCAGTGCACCAGCGTGCGCGGAACCGTAACCACCGCGCCCTGGGTCAAAAAGGGCTTCACATTGGAATGCAGCTTACCCTCTTTGTCGGTATAAGTTGAATTGAAAGCGATGATGCCTTTGCCCCCTTTGGACTCCCAGGCCCCGATATGAAAGTCAAGCGACCCTCCGGTACCGGATATCTGCCTTATCCCGTTCGATTCCGAGCATACCTGGGAGAGGAGGTCCACCTCAATGATGTTGTTGATGGAAATAACATTGTCTTCCAGCGCAATATATTTGGGATTGTTGGTGTAGTCGCAATCGTAGGCCGCCACCTGGGGATTGTTGTGCAGGAACTCATGGGTCTTTTGATTGCCGAAGCAGAAAGTAAAGGTACTGCGGCCCACGTCCCTGGTTTTGTACTTGTTGGTTATCTTCCCCGCCTCGTACATTTCCACCATGGCGTCGCAGAACATCTCGGTGTTGATGCCCAGGTCCTTGAGATCGGATTGGGCGATCAAGGCCCCAATGGTATTGGGAACTCCGCCTATTCCCAGCTGCAGGCAGGCCCGGTCCGGAATCATGGGCATAATATGGGCGGCGATCCGCTTTTCGATGTCAGTCGGTTCACCGGCCGGAGGCATGGTGAAGATCGGTTCGTCGCTTTCAATGATGTAATCCACATCCTTGATATTGATGCATTCCATGGCCCCGCCCATGCAATAAGGATTTTTAGCGTTTACTTCAACAATGATCAGGTCTGCGTTTTTAAGCGTCGCATAGGTATCCGAAGCAGCTATGCCGAAATTGAAATTACCGTGGGAATCCATCGGGCTGGCTAGGATGCACATGATATTCTTCTTCAAAAAGGGCTGCACCACTTCCCCGCGGATTTTTTGCAAATCGTGATATTGGGTAGGTACGTAAGAAGCGCGGTTTTTATCTCCTAACCTACGATCTATCCCGGAAAAGTGGTTGCTGTAATAAGTGAAGGTTTTCATTTCCGGATCGTTTTTTACCACCTGGGGGAATCGCACCGAGGCTGCGCAATCAATGGTCACATTTATCAGATTTTCTTCTCCCGCTCTTTGACCCAGGGCTATATCAAATTCGGCCGGAAATAAACCGAAATGCCCGTAGCCTACTAAATCGCCTGATTTGACTTTTTGCGCCGCTTGCTGAGGAGTGATCAATTTGCTTTTGTACTCATCCCAAAATGTCATTTTATCCTTCCTTTCTCAAAATAATGGGAACGAAATTTTAAAATTTCTTATAGCATCCCCTCCTGTGGCTGACTGTAATGATGCAGTCCGCTCCACTCCGCCGGCGGTCGGGTGCGGTCTTTTTTTACTCGCTGCCATCAATAGCGCAATAATCGTGCCAACTTTTCAAAAAATACAGAAAATAAAAATAGGATCGCTCCAATCGCGATCCTTCCGGTTGTTTATTCTTGTTTATTGATTATGTCAATAAGAAATATTGGCTCCCATTGATGTGCCTCATGGTGTTCAGTAGTGTACCACGTTGTTTCAAAAAAGACATTATTGCACAAGTGTTGACACTAAATATGCTATAGCTCAATTTTATAATTCTTCATTTTACGATAGACCGTGTTGCGTGAAATGCCCATATGACGGGCTACATGGCTTACATTGCCCCCAAATTCATCCAGCAAGCGCATGATTTCGTCGCGTTCCGTTTCAGCCACTGCTCTCTGATTCAGCTTGCGAGCCTCATCTATAGTCAAGCCCTGCATGTCTTGGGCCCGGGCCGCTTGCTGGAAGGCTTTTTGCTCCGGTAAAGACTGGGGAGGCGGATATGAATTTTCCCGTAGATAAGCGGGCAGAAAATCCTCGGTAATCAGGTTGCCCTCGGTGAACACGATGGCATTTTCAATTACGTTTCTAAGCTCCCGGACGTTTCCCGGCCATCGGTAAGCGCAGAGAACATGCATGGCCGCGTCGCTGATACTCAAAATATCCCGTTTGAACTGGCGGCAGATGGTCTCAATGAAAAAGCGGGTAATAGGCGGTATGTCGAGTACTCTTTCCCGAAGCGGGGGAAGTTCGACGCCAATGACATTCAGCCGGTAAAAAAGGTCTTCCCGGAAACGGCCCGCTCTCACCTCGTTTTTAAGCTTACGATTAGTAGCCGCGATTATCCTGACCTCTACCTTTCGCGGGGTGGAACTGCCTATTCTGGTCACCATTTTATCCTGCAAAAACCTGAGCAGATTGACCTGCATAGCAAAGGGCATCTCCCCTATTTCATCCAGAAATACGGTTCCTCCGTCGCCGACTTCCAGTTTGCCGGTACCCCCGCCCTTCCGGGCGCCGGTAAACGCTCCTTCTTCATACCCGAACAACTCGCTCTGCAGCAGCTCTTTGGGAATAGCCCCGCAGTTGATGGCTACAAAAGGCCCTTTTAAGCCGCTTTCGTCGTAAATGGCCCGGGCCACCAATTCTTTTCCGGTCCCGCTTTCCCCTTCAATCAAAACACTGGAAGATACCTGGGCCGCTCTTATAATCAAATTCTTTACTTCGTTCCATCTTTCGCTGTGCCCGATTAAATTATTGAGGCTGGAGGCATCATTCCCATAAGGCCCGCAAAACCGGTATTTTGCCTCGGGTTCCGGCTCTTCGCGGTCAACTACAAAACCCAGCACCGTCTGTTGCGAACCGTCTTGATTTCTGGTAATGCGCCTGCGCACCAGCGAGCAGGGAATGATTTGGTTGGCGCCCTTTAAGGAAAACTTGCTGACAAAGTCATTGGGATCACTTGACAAAAGATTGTCGAGAACCCGGTTATCGTTGGCCAGCAGGTTGCCCAGATATTCCCCGATCAGCGATTCCCGGTCGCTGATACCCAGCATATTGCAGCAGCTCCGGTTTACATTGATGAGATTGCCCTGGGCGTCCACCACCAAAAAGCCATCATGGAAAAAGTCAATAATGGATGAACAAGTGTTATGGTAAATATGCGTAATCTGCGATTGCTCAGCCTTATAATAAATCTGGTTTTCGATTACTTTCACACCCAGCTTCAATGCTTGTATAATACCGGTTGGAAGGAATTTGGAAGAATTATATGCAGCTAAGATTCCAAGAAGACTTTCTTTACTGTGCACCGGTACAGCCGCACCGCCGGCAGCATGGTAACACTGGCGATAGTGTTCAGCCCCGATAACTTCAACCGGTCTGTCTTCAGCTAAGGCAACTCCGATAGCATTGGTGCCGATGTCTTGTTCCCGGAAACGCAATCCCTTGAGTTGATCGGATTTTGTATCACCGGCCACATCGACAGCATAGCCGTCGGGGTCGCAAAGTATAACCGAATCAAGTCCTTCAATTTCGCTCAGTTCGCGCATTACCGGCCTGGACAAAGAAACTAACTGCAGGTTTTCCGCCACTTTAGCCTGAAGGAGTCGGTTGGGCAACCGATGCTGGTGCCGGGCATGGGGATCAATTGTTCCGCTGCGCTGCCAGGATGCAATGATTTCAGATCTTACCTTTCCCTGGGGGAGGGTTCCGTTATTGATGAAATCCTCCCAGGAGAGGAATATATCCGGTCTGGTATTTGCACGCATAAAATTATCCCTCAAATCTAACATCTTAGTGCAAAGCTTATACTACATTTATATATTTTATCCGCTACATAATCAATATAGAGATTAATTATTCAAAAATAAAGCCTTTTGGTGTACTTTGTATAGACTAGTGGTATAGCTGTTTATACTAATAAAGAATTATTTATTTTCCGCCTTGATTTTCGTTGTCATTCACTGTAAGACGATAATTTTAATAAAAGCATAGACCTTCCCAACTTAGGAGGAATCGGCAATGATCTTAGGAATGACATTTTCTCTGCTGGAATATTGGGCGACATTTTCCTGGTTTCCGTTATCTCCTTTTACCGTTATCAGCCTGGAAGTGATCGGTGTGATTTTTTTGTTTATTCTATTGGTGGTGATTTGGCAACTGCGCCGCATTTTACCTATACATGGGGTCATGGAATTTGCTGACCGCGTGGGAGTCGTGGTGCAGTCTCTGCAACCCCGGGGTTTGGTAAAAGTAAACGGGGAAATCTGGCGGGCCCGATCTGTGGATCGGCAGGCCATAGCTGCCGGGAGCGAAGTCCGGATTGTTAAAAAGGAAGGCATGAATCTCCTGGTTGAGCCGGTGCAGGACCCGGATTAATGAATAAATTTTAAGGAGGAATATTAATGGAAAATCCGGTGGGGTTCCTTAATTGGTTGGCGATTATACTGGTTCTCGTTATTATTCTGAGCATGTCGGTGAAAATCCTGGCCGAATACGAACGCGCAGTATTATTTCGGCTGGGAAGGTTAGTCGGGGTTCGCGGGCCGGGGCTGGTTTTTTTAATCCCCTTTGTCGATCGCTATGTACGCATGTCGCTGCGCACAATTGTTTTCGACGTACCGCCCCAAGAGGTAATCACCCGGGACAATGTAACATGCAAAGTAAATGCCGTCCTTTACTACCGGGTGGTGGAAGCGGATAAAGCGGTGGTCAATGTTGAACGCTTCCATGAAGCGACCAACCAGTTGGCGCAAACCACCCTGCGCAGTGTAACCGGTACTGCAGACCTGGATGAACTCTTATCTCAGAGAGACAAACTCAATGAAACCATCCAGCAAATCGTCGACGATGCCACCGACCCCTGGGGAATCAAAGTAACTGCAGTGGAAATAAAAGATGTGACTCTTCCCCAGGAAATGCATCGGGCTATAGCCCGCCAAGCCGAGGCTGAGCGTATCCGCCGTTCAGCCGTGATTCAAGCTGAGGGAGAACGCCAGGCGGCTGAAGAACTGGCTAATGCCGCCGACATTTTGATTAAAAGTCCGGGAGCATTGACCGTTCGTATGCTGCGCTCCCTTTCCGAGCTTTCCAACACCCAAAATACGACCATTCTCTTCCCTTTGCCCATGGAAATAAGAGAACTGCTGCCGGAATTGGGTAAAAATTAAAAAAGCTAAAGATTGACTTTAACGGTATCTTTAATCCTTCCAGCCTTGCCGGATGTGAGCGCCGTCGCAAAACGGCTTGTTGGAGCTGAAGCCGCAACGGCAAAGGGCGAATTGATGATATTGCTTAATAAGTTTTCTCTCGGTGTCATAGATCTCGGTAGGTCCCTCAACCATAAGGGGGCCGTTTTTAAGCATTTTTATCCGGGTTATGGCCGGTTCACCTTTCCGGTAATTGACCCATCCCGGGCCTTGGGCCTTCTGGGGATCAACTTTGGAACCTTCCGGCAAAGCATAGGTTAGGGCACCGGTAGGACAGGTGTTTATTGTGTTTATTATCTCTTCCGGACTGGCGGCCTGCATATCGACCCAGGGTCTTTTTCTGGGGTTGAATACCTGGGGCAATCCTTTCCAGCAGAAGCCGGGGTGAGCGCATAGCTTGGGCTTCCAGTAGACAATAAGATCTTCCGTCGCATATTCTTTAAGGATGTCTTCAGGCGTCCCCGCCTGATTTTTCGGGTCTTGATTACCCAAAATTACCGCCTCCCGTTCTCTTTACCACATGATAGCACATGCCTATCCACGTACCTTGGGGGTATGCCGGCTTAAGGTATAAGGGCCCTGATTCCACCACAGTTCCGACCAGTATATCCCCTATATATCGACTGATTTAAGAATAGGCAAATTCATCGGTCAAGTCAAGTGCCAGGGAACGGTTCTCTCGGGGCAGAAGCACGGAAGAACCGTTCTAGACTACTGAAAAAGTACCAAAAATTGTGCCAGGGTATGTATAAATATACTGGCGACCGTTGGCGGAGCATGGGTAACAACATCCTGCGAAGGCTATTGGCGGAAGGGGGCGAGCGGCACGGACGCCGTACCCATAGGGCACACTGATGCTACCTACGGTCGCTATTAAGGTCGCGAGAGCGCCACTGAGCACGGATGCGAATTGGCGCTGTACCCCTGGAGACAATCGACAAGCAGTTGATGTTGTCCATGCATAGACTGGGCGCAAGTTATTTATACATACCCGTTTACCCCGGATAGACTTCTTCAGCCGTCTCGAACCGTTCCTGGTCAATATCAATCCCCTGCCTGCCCTGGTTCGGGCTGATATTTCTGCTCATACAAGGCCGTAACCGGCGCCCGCCAATGTGAAAACAAGGAAATAGCATCCTTAGGGCATCCTTCCAGACAGGATTCACAAATAATACAGCGAAAGGGGTTAAAAACCAGGGTTTTTCCTTTACGATCGACTGTGATAGCATCGGCCGGGCAGCGTTTAGCGCACAGGCTGCAGAATATGCATTTGGTCATGTCGAATTCGATCTGACCGCGGGTGCCGGGCGGCAACTGCCGCTCTTCCAGGGGGTACAACCTGGTTTTAGGACAGTGGGTAAGATTGCTCATCACCGTGGAAATCATTTTCGCCATTTGATCTGCCCTCCTTTATCTTTCCGTACAGCTTATACACGGGTCAATGGAAAGGACAATTACCGGAACATCAGCCATTTCACAACCGGGCAGCATCTTCAGAAGGGAGGGGATATTGGCAAAGGTTGGGGTTCGTATCCGGAGTCTTTCCAGGTTTTTGCTGCCGTTGCCCTTAATATAGTACAGCAGTTCGCCCCGGGGCTGCTCCACTCTTTGCATGGTTTCACCATCGGGATTACCCTTGACCTTAACGGCGGCTTCTCCTTCCGGCAAGCGTTCCAAGGCCTTCCTTGCCAGTTCAATGGACTGGCAGGTCTCTCTGACCCGTACCAGGGCACGGGCATAGCTGTCGCCGTCCGTTTCCACCACCGGGGCAAAACCCAGCTCCCGGTAAGCGGCATATCCGGTCTGGCGCAGGTCCTGGGCTACTCCGCTGGCGCGCAGCATCGGTCCCACCGCTCCGTAAAGCAGGGCATCCTCGCGGGACAACATCCCTTTGCCCACCGTCCTCTGCTTGACCGTATAAGCATTGAGCATCACGGGATTGATGCGCTTTAATTCTTCTTCCGTCTGCATCAGCACGCCTTGGGCCGTGTCGATCTGCTCGGCATTCAAATCGCGCCGGATCCCACCAATGGCGCAGGAGGACAAAATTACCCTCTGGCCTCCGGTCAATTCCATCAGATCAAGGATTTTTTCCCGGGCCGCCCAATATTGCATAAACAGGTTTTCAAAGCCGAAGGCGTCGGCAAACAGCCCCAGCCACAGCAAGTGGCTGTGAAGACGGCTGATTTCACTGTAAAATACCCGCAGGTATTGGGCCCGAGGCGGAATCTCTATCCCCATCAGCTCCTCTATCCCCATACAGTAGGTCATGGCGTGCATAAAGCTGCAGATTCCGCACACTCTCTCCACCAAAAACACGTTTTCCGGATATTCTTTTTTTTCCGCCGTTTTTTCCAGACCGCGGTGTACATAGCCGATGGCCGGGGACAGGCCTACCACCTTTTCGTCTTCATAGGTGATATTTAAATGCAGAGGCTCCGGCAGAACCGGGTGTTGCGGGCCAAATGGAGCGGTGATTCTACCCAATTTTCTCATCCTCCTTTGCCTTCGGCTTGTTATGGTCGGCCATAGGCGCCGGTTCGGCCCCATCCACCAGGTACATTCTGCCTCCCAGATCAAGGGACAGACCATCAATCTCTAAGCCGAAGAGCTCTTTCATCTCATTTTCAATCAGAAAAGCGCAGGCATAAACACCGGTAAGGCTGGGAATGGCTTTTTCCCGCGGTGTACTGATTTCCAGGTTTTCCAGCGAGAGTTCCCGGTCAAAGCTGTAAATCACGCGCAGCTCTTCCCCTTCCTCAACACAGGTGGCTGCCACCAGCCGGCAGCCGTCGTCAAAGTACTTCTGCGCCGAGGCTACTATGGCTTCCGGGCTGGTTTTTATCGTATCTACCTTCATACGACCGCCTCCTTGTCTGTTTTGGCTGCTAAGACTTGCAAGGCCCGCACCACTCCGTCTATTATCGCTTCCGGCCGGGCCGCACATCCGGGTACGTAGACATCTACCGGTATCACCCGGTCAATTCCGCCCAGAATGTTGTAGCAGTCATGAAACACTCCGCCGCTGCAGGCGCACACTCCTACTGCCACCACCACTTTGGGCTCCGGCATCTGCTCATACAGATTTTTGACCACCCGCGCCGCTTTTTTATTTACCCCGCCGGTGATCAGCAGTATATCGGCATGTTTGGGATTGCCGGTATTGATAATGCCAAAACGCTCCACATCATATATTGGGGTCAAACAGGCCAGAACTTCTATATCGCAGCCGTTGCAGCTGCTGCCGTCATAATGTAAAAGCCAGGGCGATTTGACCCGTGATTTATTTATGAGTTCCATTCTACACACCTCCCGCCCGCAGCACCCAAATGACCCCCAGGTTAATCAGGCATAAAATGATGCCGCCGGTCCAGGTAAATTTAATCATCCAGTTCCAGGTCAGCCGGGCACAGATGTTGTCTATCACCATTTCAATAAAGAACGCCGCCAGGGCCAGCAATATTCCCGCCCCCAGCGGGTGAGTCCAGAACATGGCCGCCAGTCCCAGCAGCAGTACCAGTTCATACCAGTGGGTCACCTCAATCAAAGCCAGATATGGCCCGGAATATTCGGTGGTTATTCCTTTCACCAGTTCCTGGTGCCCATGATGGGAAGTAGCCAGGTCAAAAGGCGATTTTCTTATCTTGATGGTCAATACGATCAACAGCGCGATAAACACCAGGGGCATGGACGCCAACAGGGGCTGGGACTGATGAAACAGGTCTTTTACCATAAAGCTGCCGGTTTGCAGATATACCCCCAAGGCCAGCAGGATCAGCACCGGTTCATAGGCCAGCATCTGCAGCAGTTCTCTCTGACTGCCGATATGGCTGTAAGGCGATCTGACACTGAACCCGCCCAACACAAAGCTGCCGGCGGCAAAGGCCATGGTAAATACGATAATCAGCAAATCCCCGCCCAGGCAGAAGAGGGCCAGGCTGGCTATGATCAGAACCAGGTAGCCCAAGGCCCAGGCCACCTGTCTGCGGTTGGCCGCCAGGGCCTCTTTGCCCAGGAGTTTCAATACGTCATAAAAGGGCTGCAGCACCGGCGGACCTACCCTCCCCTGCATTCTGGCCGTCAGCACCCGGTCTATTCCGGTCAGCAGTCCGCCCAGCAGCGGGGCCATTATTACCACCAGCAAAACAACCATCAATGCCTTTACCATAACGTCACCCCCAGGAGTAAAAGAATCATTATCAGGCCCACGCGGTTCACCACCCGGCTCCAGCGGGCCTCATTGAGGAAGCCGGTAAAATAATAGTTGGAGAGCTTTACTTCACCCATGTTTTCCCCGGTGGTCATGAAAACCGTTGACTCCGGCAGCCCGGCATTTTCACCGCACAGATACACCGGAGGATTTTTAACCTTGCGAGGCTGATACAGGAATCCCGCTGCTACGGCGATAAGAGCCAGCAGAATAAACAGGGGCCATACTGAAAAGAGTCCGCCGCTACCGGCGGCAATCGTTTCCAGGTTCGCTTCCAGACCGGGGCTGAAGTAATATTGCGTAACCGCCGGCGTTACCATACTGTTTACCACCGGACCGATAAAGATACTTAGCAGCACTGCCGCTGCGGTCAGCCCTCCCAGCGATGCTATATAGTGGCTATCCATAATCTCCCTCTGCGCTATGGCTCCGGGCCGTCCTTCCAGCATCCGTCCCAGCCATTTGAGCCAGAACAGAGCCGTGACTGCACTGGCCAGAACCAGCAAAAAGGCTGCCAGAGGCAATTGAGCGGCAGATTCAATCGCCGCCCATTTGCCTACCAGCATGCCAAAGGGAGGCAGAAACATGCTTATTATACCGATGGTAAAAATAGTGGCGGCAGCCGGCAGCCGATCCGCCAGCCCTTCCATAGCTTCAATATCCCGGCTGCCGATCTCGTGTTCCACATACCCGGTGCACAAGAACAGCAGACCCTTGGACACGGCATGGAAAATAATCAGCACGATGGCGGCGCTTATCGCCGTCGGGGTGTTGATTCCGGCACAGGCAATAATCAGCCCGAGATTGGCTACGGTGGAATAAGCCAGGACCCGTTTAGCGTTGGACTGGCTGATCGCCAGCACTGATGCGGCCAGGAAGGTGAAAGCGCCGGCTATTGCGGTCATGCTGCTTAAATAGGTGCCGGCGTAAACCGGCGCCAGCCTCAGAATCAAATACACCCCTGCTTTCACCATGGTGCTGGAATGCAGCAGAGCCGATACCGGGGTAGGCGCCACCATGGCTCCCAGGAGCCAGCTTTGGAAAGGCAGCTGGGCTGATTTGGTCATCCCGGCCAGGACCAGCATGGATACGGCAAGTAATATGGCTCCGGTTGCTCCCGCCGCAGTGTGATGGCTTAATAAGTATTGCATTGACAGATAATCCCCACCCCCATAGCGGAGCAGGATGACCAAGCCCAGGGCAAAAGCCGCGCCCCCCAGGCTGTTCATCCACAAAGCCCGGCAGGCGTTCCCTATGGCTTCGTCGCTTTGGTCATGCCCAATCAACTGAAAGGAACAGAAAGTAGTGACTTCCCAAAAGAAATACATCCAGTACAGATTGTTGGCAAAGACCAGACCGTTCATAGCCCCGAGAAAGATGATCAGCCAGAACATGAAGCGGGGCTGCCTGCTTTTAGCTACCGGATGCTGTTCTTCATGTTCGGCAATATACTTTACTCCGTATATACAGATCAGCGAGCCTACTATATTGATTATCAGAGCCATTATTATAGCCAGATGATCAACGGCAAAGGCCGGAACCGGCTCAATTTCTGACCCTCCCAGGCCGAAATCGAAGCAGATCAGCAGCAGGGCTTGAATAGCTGCCAATATGATGATCAACTTATGACGTTGCCGCCACCCTATGTACAGGATCAAGGCCAGCAGGGCGAAATCCGCCGCGCTTATGGCCGTATTCCAGGACAGGCCCCAGATTTCCCCGGGCTGATAGTCAAAGGGCCCGCTTAAGAAAAGTCCGAGGGCACATACAGCCAATATGATGCCGGTCAGGTATGAAACTATATTTCTCAGGCTATAGCTTTGCCCCAGCCAGCACAGCAAGGCTGCCGCCACCGGAAGCCAGATGCTTACGGCGACCAGGTATTTTCCTGTGATCATAAAACCACCCCTTTTAAGGACCTGGGGACATTCCTTAACGGATATGTCCCCGGGTTTTTTAAAAACACTGCTTGTTACAAACTTCCTTATTTCTCTTCTATGGCTTCGACCGGGCAATTCTCCGCGCAGGTGCCGCAGTCGGTGCATAACTCGGGATCAATGGTATAAACCTCGTCTTTTTCGCTGATCGCTTCGGTGGGACAGTCATCCAGACAGGTTCCACAGCCGATGCAGTCATCAGCTTTAATCATATGGGCCATGCTCTATCCACTCCTTTCCGCCTCTTGCCGGCGGAATCCTTTAAACTGATCTTCCTTGTCTTTTTGGGCACCTGCCTTTCCTTGCTTAATTTTATGTAAGAGGTTATTTGCAATTTTTATGCCATGTCTTGGGAACCGGTCTATTATCTGCCCATCCAGGTACGCCGGCCTTTAGGCCGGATAGTGGCGGCCATTACCCTTATGCTCATCCTGTAACATGTGTTGCTAATGTTTGCGCAGTTGTTTCATCATTGATCAGCACCTTAGCAGTGAGTATTGCCTCCATATTTTAAGATTCAGTCTTTTTACGGCTCTAAGGGGAGCAAAGATGCCAATTATAGCGGATTTTGCGCAAAATGTTAAAGTGGTTTTATTCATTGCTTATAGATGAGTAAAACCTCCAAACAGATACTCGTATCTGCTTGGAGGTTTTCGGGCAATCGGGAAAACGCTAAGTTGTATACTCCGCGCTTAAAATTCAGGCTATTTTGTTATTCCTTCGGCGGTGAGTTTTTCGTTAAGCCATCTGATGGCCGGATCTAATTCGGGGAGCAAAGCGAACAATTTATCGTCTGCCGGTACGGCAAGCCTGGCTTTACCGTCGGCAAAAGCAAAGCCGTTCCTGAATTTAACCGGCTGCTCCCAGTTTGCCGGCAGCTTTTTGGCCGAAAATGTTTCCAGCTCCACTTGCAGCGCAGCCGCCAAACCAGATATCAACTGGCGGTTGTCTATGCCTGCCGGCGGGGCTACGACCTGGTTATAGTACTTAACCGTTCCATCCGCACTCAGGCAGGTCCCGTCAGCTTCGAATGGTATGGAACCCGGCAGTACTATATCGGCACAGGCTGCCGTAGGGGTCATAAACGGAGTTACCACCACCTTGAGCTGCGCCCCGGCCAAATCGGCCGCAGCAATTACTCCCGCTCCTACCGGGTCTTCACCGAAAATGAAAATGCCTTTAAGATCTCCCTTTTTAAGAGCGTCTACCAATGCTTCCGGTGGTGAGGTCACCCCGGCATTGTAGACGCCGCTCTGATTGCTTCCCGGCGTTACTACTGTTAACCCGTTGCGAGGCGAACCGATTTTTCCGGTTATCAGGGCCATGTCCGCCAGCAGTTCCACCGCCGCCGCCGTAACGCTGTATCCGTCCACAACTATCATGGCCTTGCGCGCCGGGCCGTAAATCTGTGCCGCTGCCTGCGCCTCCCCGCTTACCGTAACCGCGGCCAGCGCTTTTTGCAGCTCGGCGAAACCATTTACGCGCGCTTCAATATAGCTGGTATTGGTATAATTAGCATTGATAATAGCTTTAATGATCTGCTTGATAAATGCCGTAGTGTTCTCCGACGTGATCTGCAGGGTAGCTATACCCCTTGACCATCCCGCTTCCGGGCTGATGGTTACCAGCCGGGCACCGGATTTGACTGCATTTTGGATTTTCACCGCCGCTATCCGGCTCTCGCCGAATGACCCTACCGCCACAATCACATCTGTGGCCGCCAGCTCTTCCAGGCTATTAGTGGAAATGTTTAGCCCCCATATTTTTTGCAGGCCGGCACCGCAATCAGGGGTAAAACTGGAAATTTTGTCCGTCCCTAAAGCCCGCTGGCCGTATTGGACTGCCGCACTTGCCTCCTCCATGGAATAGGCCGGGGAAACGAAAACTGCCAGAGCGGCATTGCCATTACGGGCTCTGAAACTCTGGGCGCTTTTAGCCGCCTGTTTATAGGCCTCATCCCAGCTAGCGGGATTCAGGATTCCGTCGCGCCGCACCAAAGGCTGTGTCAATCGCTTCTGATTATAGCCGGCCCAACCGAAACGGCCTTTACGGCACAGCACTTCGCCTGCGGCCGGCAAGGCCCGCAGTATCATACCGCCGCCGGTGCTTATAATCTGTTCACAGCCTACTCCGCAGAAAGAACATACGGTTTTGGTTGCCTGCATGGATAAGGGCACATTTTTGACCACCGGATAATGTTCCATCAATGCTCCGGTAGGACACAGGGCCGCACATTGTCCGCAGGTGATGCAGGAGGTATCTTTAAGGGGCCGGCTGAATTCGGGCTGGACTATACTCTCGAAGCCGCGGTGTACCAGCCCCAGCGCCGTAACTCCCATAACTTCATCACATACCCGTATACACAAACCGCACAGGATGCATTTTTCCGAATTACGTTCTATAAAGGGGTGTTGTTCTTTTAGCTTCTCCGCGCGTTTATCGCCTTCCAGGCGTTCCGGTCTTACCTCATATTGATTGGCGTAGTCTATCAGTTTGCATTCGAAATAATCTTTACAGCCGCACTCCAGACACCGCTTGGCCTCGGCTATTGCTTTTTCTTCTTCCAGGCCCAGGTTTACCTCCCGGAAGTTACGGCGCCGTTTATCCGCACTCAGGTGCGGCATGGCTGTACGCGCTATTTTCTCTCTAGCGGCAAAGTCTTCTGCAGTAAGGTTTTGCTGTTCCACTATATAGGGCTCCGGTACCGGCAGCTCCTTTCCCACCAGATAGTTTATCATCGCCAGGGCCGCTCTTCTTCCTTGCGCCACCGCCGCGATAGCGATACCAGGTCCGGTAACACCGTCACCGCCGGCAAATACGCCGGGCAGATTAGTTTGCAGGGTGTCTTCCTCCACCGCAATGGAACCCCATTTAGACAGAGCTACATCTTCCAAACCGGCCGCTTTAACTTTTTGACCGATAGCGCTGATGATGGTATCAACCGGAATTATTGCTTCCGCCCCCGGGATAGGGACCGGACTACGACGTCCGGAGGCATCCGGTTCTCCCAGCTCCATTTTCTGTACTCTTATGGCACTGGCATATCCGCTTTCAGGTATTACCTCCAGCGGCGCTACCAGGAATCTAAATTCGACACCCTCTTCCTCGGCTTCTTGGATTTCAATGTCCTCCGCCGGCATCTCCGCGCGGGTACGGCGATAGAGAACCATTACTTCTTTGGCCCCCAGCCTTACCGCCGTACGGGCGGCATCCATAGCGGTGTTGCCGCCGCCTACTACGGCTACCCGCTCGCCGATGCTGATCTCATCGTTTAAGGCTACTTGCCGCAGGAAGTCTATACCGCCCAGTACTCCCGGCAGATCTTCGCCTTGGCATCTCATGCCCGAAGCTTCCCAGGCGCCGATGCCGATAAATACCGTATCATAGTTTTTGCGCAGGTATTCCAGGGTGATATCTACGCCAATTTTGGTATTATAGATAAATTCGACTCCCATACGGGCGATGAGTTGGATTTCTTTATCCAGTATTTTTTTGGGCAGACGGTATTCCGGAATGCCGTAGCGCAGCATTCCGCCGGCCTGGGGCATGGCGTCATATACGGCAACTTTATGTCCGGCCTGGGCCAGGAAAAAGGCGGCGGTGAGTCCCGCCGGTCCCGCTCCGATTATGGCCGCGCTTTTGCCGCTGGCCGGTTGCAGCGTCGGCATATAGGGTTCGGCGCTGTTAAGGTCGATATCGGCGACAAAATATTTCAGATTGGCGATGGCCAGCGGTTCTTCTACTAATTGCCGGCGGCAGGCGTCTTCGCAGGGATGCGGGCATACCCGCCCGATACTGGCGGGTATGGGCAGTTTTTCTTTCAGCAGGGCCACTGCCGGCCGGTACTGGCCGTTGGCTATCAAGCCCACATAACCCTGGACATCGGTATGGGCCGGACAAGCTTTTATGCAGGGGCCGCGGCAATCTCCGACATGATCGGATAATAGCAGTTCCAGGGTTAATTTCCGGGATTCCCGTACCCGCGGACTGTTGGTGGATATCACCATACCGGGGCTGATTTCCGTGGCGCAGGCGCGCAGCAGTTTGGGACTGCTTTCCGTTTCCACCACGCATAAACCGCAGGCTCCATAGGTTTTTACCCGCTCGTCATAACACAGGGTGGGTATATCTATTCCATGCTCCCGGGCAACTTGTAAGATGGTTTGTCCCGGGTAGCCCTTTACTTCTTTTCCGTCAATGTTCAGTTGAATCATTTGCTGTCCCCCTCCTTTCACTACTCCACCGTTACGGCGCCAAATTTAGCGGGGCATACTTCCAGGCAGTTGCCGCATTTTATGCATTGGTCCTGATTGATTGTATACGGCTGTCTCTTTTCGCCGGTAATACACCCAACCGGGCACTTCCGGGCACACAAGGAACAGCCCTTGCATTTTTTAGCGTCTATCCGGTAAGTAATCAATGCTTTACATTGTTTGGCGGGGCATTTTTTATCACGTATATGCGCTTCATATTCATCCCGGAAATAGCGTATGGTGGTAAGCACCGGATTGGGAGCGCTCTGTCCCAGGCCGCATAATGAACCTTCTTTTACTTTGACCGCTATTTCCTCCAGCAGTTCCAGGTCGTTCTCTTTACCTTGTCCGTTGCAAATCCGCTCCAGAATTTCCAGCATGCGTTTGGTGCCAATGCGGCATTGCACACATTTGCCGCAGGATTCCTTCTGGGTAAAGTCTAAAAAGAATCTGGCTATGTCCACCATGCAGGTGGTTTCATCCATTACCACCATTCCTCCCGAGCCCATTATGGCACCGGTCTGATTGATGGAATCATAGTCGACCGGTGTATCCAGGAGCGCGGTGGGAATACATCCCCCTGAGGGGCCCCCCATTTGTACGGCTTTAAATTGCCGGTCCTGTTTTATGCCGCCGCCGACTTTAAAGATGACATCCCGTAAGCTCAAGCCCATAGGAACTTCTACTAAACCGCCCCGCTTTATTTTTCCGGCCAGGGCGAATACTTTGGTCCCTTTGCTTTTCTCGGTCCCCATGGCGGCAAAGGCACTGCCTCCGGCAGCTATGATCCAGGGAACATTGGCCAGGGTTTCAACATTATTGATATTGGTAGGTTTTCCCCAGTAGCCCGACTGCGCCGGGAAAGGCGGTTTAAGCCGCGGCATACCGCGCTCCCCTTCCAGGGAAGCGATCAAGGCCGTCTCTTCTCCGCATACGAAAGCTCCGGCACCTTGTTTTATTCTTATATTAAAGCTAAAATCGCTGCCAAACAGATTAGCACCTAACAAGCCTTTAGCCTGCGCCTGTTTTATGGCCATTTCTACCCGCCGTATCGCCAGCGGGTATTCGGCCCGGGCATATATTATACCTTCGCCCGCACCGATGGCATAACCGGCAATGGCCATTCCTTCCAGTACCGAATGGGGATCGCCTTCTAATACGCTGCGGTCCATGAAAGCCCCGGGATCGCCTTCGTCGGCATTACATACCACATATTTTTCCGTCCCCGGGTTCTGCCGGGCAGCATTCCACTTGAACCAGGTGGGAAAGCCGGCTCCTCCCCGGCCTCTTAAGCCTGATGCTTTGATCTCGGCAATGACTTCTTCCGGCGTGGACTTGGCCACCACTTTTTCCAGCGCCTGGTAGCCGTCTTGTTTTATATAGTCGTCTATCTCTTCCGGATTTATTAGGCCGCAGTTGCGCAAGGCCACTCGCGTTTGTCCGGCTAGAAATTCATTGGGACTATCTGATGTCGCCACCAGGTATTTTTCCACGGGGCTGCCGCCCTCTATATGCTCGGCAAATATAGTTTTAACTATTTCCGGGGTAACGTGTCCATAGGTAAATTCCCGGCCGTTGTCATCTATGACATCTACCAGCGGTTCATGATGGCACATGCCTATACATCCGGTTATCTGCACCTCCATATTTAAACCGCGGTTTTTGATTTCTGCTTCAACTGCTTCCTGGGCCTTTAGGGCTCCCGCCGCTATTCCACAGCTTCCGGCTCCGATCCTTATTTTCATTTATGCTCCCTCCCCGTCCGCCTGCTCTTCCTGTACATACAGGTCTTTTATTATTTTGACGGCTTTGTCTGGAGTCAATGGACCGTGAGCCTGTCCATTTATCATCATAACCGGCGCCAGACTACAACATCCCAGACACGCCACATTAGTTAAAGTAAAAAGCCCGTCCGCAGTAGTCTCTCCCGGTTTTATTTTTAATTCCTGGCATAGCGCCGTTTCTATACGTTCCGAACCATTTACGTGGCATGCCGTTCCCTGACATAGCAGTATTACGTATTTACCCACCGGCGTTAAGCGAAATTGAGTATAGAAAGTGGCCACTCCATAGACTTTCGCTGCTTTTACTCCCAATTCTTCCGCTATATACCGCAATGCCGGCAGAGGCAGGTAGCCGTATACATCCTGCGCTTTTTGCAATACCGTAACCAAGCTCCCCGCCTGGCTCTTATATTCCTGTAAGATGCCTTTTATCAGCTTCAAATCAATCAAGTTATTCTGGCTGGACTGCTCTTTCTCTTCACAGCAGCATCCCATAGAGAACACCCCTCTCTGGTTTATCGTTAAATTATAGTCTGCTTTATAAACAAAAAATCGCCGTTAATATTGCATTTACTGAGTAAACCTTCTGACCGGGAAAACCAATGAAAACGCCTGAAAGGCAGAAAAATAAACAGCTAAAGCAATGTATTTAAAGGAGCATCCCCGCTTGGCAAAATGTCACTCTAAAACTCCAACCGATGAAAGTAATGTTACATCAAATCAAACCGTCTGAAAAGGTTACGGGCGAATTTATAAGCTTTTTAGGGCGAACCCGCAGCAAGGAAACAGAATTATGGGCCGGAGTTTTTGTTAACAGTAAGCAGTGCATCTTGCTCTTTTCAGGGCATTTTGTTCCGGCACTGCATGATTTTTTTCATACTGCTCCGATTTTCTATTTGCACGAAGCCGGTAGTCTGGCTGGATTTGCCTATTATAATCCGGTCTCCTTTGATCAGTTCCATCTCTTTTCTGCCGTCCAGGGCTATACCGGTGAGATGATCGGATTCCAGGGTGAATTCCAAATTCATAGCAGCAGGCACGATCAAGCTTCGGGCACTGGACAACTGAGGGCAAACCGGGGTAACGGCCAAGGCCTCCAGTTGCTGATAAAGCACCGGTCCTCCGGCCGAATAAGAGTAGGCGGTGGAACCGGTGGGAGTGGCGCATATGATTCCATCTCCCCGGTAGCAGGCATAGGGCTGGCCGTTCAGCACCAGGCTCAGGGTGATGGTATGAAGAACATGCGACCTTATGACCGCGTCATTTAACGCCTGACCCCGGCAGCACTCCTGTCCGTCCCGCAGCACCGCTATATCAATCATCATCCGCTCCTCCACCCGATATTGCTGTTGCAGCAGCTTATCCCGCACCTGAGGCCATTCCTCCGGATCTATGCTGCTTAAGAAGCCGATTTTACCCAAATTGATTCCTAACAGGGGGATACCGGTTCCAGCCAAAATACGGGCGGTATTCAAAATGGTGCCGTCACCGCCCAGGACTACGACCAGATCCTGGCCCTGCCGAAAGCGGGGGGCCATTTCATGGGCAGGCATCACTGCTGTTTCAACGTCGCCGGCCTTTAGATCGGTCGACATTTCATGGGCCAAATCACCAGCCCGGCTATTATCTTTATGCAAAATCAGTATTTTCATTATATTAGTGCCCCTTGCTGCTCGCAATCATAAAAATTCTCCATTTGCACTGGTTTTGCCGGTCAGAGAAAAAATTTGAGCAATAGCGGAGCGAGACGCTCCGCTATTGCTATAAAATATAGAAAATGATGGTAGAAGGTAATATGACTTAGCGCTTCGTTAGGTCTTAATTAATACAGACCAAAGGGGCCTTCGTCCATGCTCAGATAAATATTCTTGCACTGAGTATAGTGTGCCAGCATTATCTTGTGGGTCTCGCGGCCGATACCGGATTTCTTGTAACCGCCGAACGGAGCGCCGGCGTCAATCTGGTTATAGGTATTGATCCACATACGTCCGGTTTCAACTCCTCTGGCCACCCGCAGGGCACGGTTGATATCCTGGGTCCACACGGCTCCGCCCAGGCCATATTCGTTGTCATTGGCCATAGCAATTACTTCTTTCTCATCCTTGAAAGGAATAACTGTTACCACCGGTCCGAAGATTTCCTCCTGGGCTACCCGCATCTTGTTGTTTACGTCAGCCAGGATAGTCGGTTTGATGAAGTTGCCTTTTTCCATGCCGTTTTCCTCAATCTTGTAACCGCCGCAGGCAACTTTGGCTCCTTCTTTCTTGCCGATGTCAATATAGTCAAGGATAATGTTTACCTGCCCCTTGTTGATCTGGCTGCCCATCTGAGTCTCCATCTCCCAAGGCATACCGACCTTAACCTTATTGAATTTCTCTACCATTGCCGCCAGGAATTTATCGTAGATATCTTGTTGGACAAAAACCCGGGAACCGGCGCAGCATACCTGCCCCTGGTTAAACAGGATGCCCAGCATGGTGCCTTCTATCGCCCGGTCAAAATTGCAGTCGGCGAAGAAGATGTTGGCCGATTTGCCCCCCAGTTCCAGGGTGGCGGGGATCAACTTTTTGGCGGCGGCATCGGCGATCTGATAGCCGACTTCAGTGGAGCCGGTAAAAGCCAGTTTGCGGAATCCCTCGTGTTCCAGCACATAATTGCCGGTAGTCGAGCCCTTGCCGGTAACAACATTTACTACACCTGGAGGAAGTATCTCTGCTAAAATCTTGCATAATTCCAGTACGCTCAAAGATGTCTCGGAAGACGGTTTAAATACGATCGTATCGCCTGCTGCCAGAGCGGGGGCTAATTTCCAGCACGCCATGAGGAAGGGAAAATTCCAGGGTACGATCTGGCCTACTACTCCTATGGGTTCCCGTAAGATAAGGCTCATAGTAGTATCATTGAGCATGTTGGCGGATCCTTCCTCGGTTCTGATGGCACTGGCAAAATAACGGAAATGGTCTATACCCATGGGAATATCAATCAAAGTAGTTTCCCGGAGAGGCTTGCCGTTGTCCAGAGTCTCGATCATAGCCAGCTTTTCTGCGTTTTCTTCAATCTTATCGGCAATCTTCAGTAAATAGCCGGCTCTTTCCTGAGGATTGACAGTTTTCCAGGTCTCGAAAGCCTTCCAGGCTGCCTTGACCGCATCATCCACGTCCTCCCGGCTGCCGTTTACGCAGGTAGCCAGCATTTCCCCGTTGGCGGGGCAGTAAGCGTTAAAGGTCTGCCCTCCCTTGCTGTCCACCCATTTGCCATCTATAAAGAGCTTATAGTTTTTGTCCATAGGTTTTTGCATTATAAATCCCTCCATTATTGTTTTTTAATACAGGCATCCTCTCGTTCACTGTTTTGTTTTTTGGCCCCCTCCTCCCAGCAGTATTTTATTCCCGGTTCAAATTGATGTTAGTCAACAGCTCCTTGCGTTATCTGCAGTAACTTTCCGGTGCTTGTCGACTGAAATCAACGGCATATCGCTTATGTAAATCATAAAGCAAAAAACGTGCCATGGATCAAATTTATTGCTTTCTCACCTGCTGGGGCTGAAAAAAGCCATTATTACGGTCTTTAAATTTGTTATCACACTGCAATAATACCTTCACCTGATTGAACACCTGTCACAGGATATGTAACAGGTGTTCAATAAAAGCGGTGATTTGAATCCCTGTTAACTCCAACTGGGATACTGGACCATGATCGCGATGATATCCAGGTTTTACCTTGAGCTCATAGGCTTCATACTGTCCATATATATCTTTCTTACCTTGTCCTCGGTAGCTTTAACCGGAGCCATGCTGAGAAGCCCGGCCAGGGACGGGGTTTCAAAGGCTAATTTAGTCAAGGTATCCACATCTTTTTCCGTATAGCCCTTATCAGCCAGTTTTTCCGTGACTCCTACATTAAACAGCCATTGTTCCACACCGGCGGCACATTTTTGCGCTTCACCAGCTTCGCCTTTCAATCCGGGCACATAAGGTGCAAATATGCTGGCCAGTATTTCCGGGCAAGCCGGATAGATACATTCGATAACTGCGGGCAGAATCATGCCCAGTCCCAGACCATGTGGCAGGTCGGGTTTTAAACCGCTTAACGGGTGTTCCATGGCATGGGTATAATGCAGCAAGCCATTATCAAAGCCAATACCACCGATCATGGAAGCATAAAGCAAGTAGTAACGGGCGTTCAGATCATCGGGATGGGCTACGGCCTGGGGCAGATACTTGGCTACCAGTCTGGCGCATTCCGTTGCCATCATAACTACATAGGGACTAGTCACTAAAGAAGTGGCTGCTTCAACTACATGATTGAGTGCGTCCACTGCGGTATAAATGGTCTGCCCGGTCGGAAGTTTGGTCATGATAGCGGGATCGTCAATGGCAAAGGTCGGGTAAATAGAGTCCACAGCCAGAGCCGGTTTATAATTAAGTTCGGGAATACTGGCTACCGCAAACCGGTCTACTTCAGTTCCGGTGCCATGGGTGGTGTTGATGGCGATAATCGGAACCGCATTGGCGCTGTCGAACTTGAATAAGTACTGATCGCGGGCATTGTACTGAGCGTAATCCGGATGGAGCAGCACTGCGGCGCTCTTCCCGGTATCAATAGCGCTTCCTCCGCCTATGCCGATGACCGCCCCGGCTTTTATCTTTTTGCCCATGGCAGCCGCTTCATCAATGCCGTCCACGGTTGGATTGGGCACTACCTTAGTGTAAAGCGCATATTTGATGCCCCGTGATTCCAGGGCCGGTTGCAGCACTTCCCAGACCCCGGTCACTTTATAAACAATTTCATCAGTTGTCACCAGTACGGCTGAAATGCCCTGGTCCTTGAGATAGTCGCAAATATCGTTTACCTTCTGCAGGGCTCCGACTCCAAAGTAACATAACGTTCTAGTCCGGATTTCCACAACCTGGTTAATGTTCATCTTGGTTTCCCACATTTTTCTTCCTCCTTTGTCTTATGTGCTGGCTTGATTATTTTTTGAACAACTCGGATGTTATTCTTCCCTCCTCTCCGCAATTAAAAACCGTCTCAGTAACAATTAAACTTTTTGCAAAACCAATGCCAGCTTACTTGTTCAATTATGTACAAACTCTGGGAAACGCACCCTTACTAATCTTTCCTATTTAAAACCAATGAAACTGCATTGCAATCATATATGGCACAAAATGCCACAATTGTTACCTGATCCGGTACACTTGTTCATTAACAACATGCTCATTTAATTTTTCGAGTCAGATGGAGAAAAAGAAAAAAGCCTTATTTCAATATTAAAACAAGGCTTAAAGGAGCTCTTATCTGGAGATAAGTCTTATACGCATGAATAATGCCGGCAAAGAGGTTGGTCTTTATTCAAAGAATTGTTCCCGCGCTATTTTATAAAAATGTATTTTGCGATAAACGGTATTACGGGAAAGCTTCAGTTCCCTGGCTACCTGGCTGATATTTCCCTTGTGCCGGATTAGAGAATCAATTATGGCCTGGCGTTCCGCCAGCAGATCCGTCATCGCTTCTTTCCGATGGTCCGTAGTTTCCCTGGAGTCAGCGATGAATGAGTCTGAAGCCGCATGATCAAATTCGGCCATAGCAATCTCCCGGGGCAGGTGTTCAATATATATGGCTGGTCCGTTGGCTTTGTTCACCATTTTTTCCACCACATTTTCCAGTTCACGAACATTGCCCGGCCATTTATAGCTCTCCAGGCATACGAACAATTCCGGCTGAACATAGTCAATACGGATGTTGAGTTTACGGCTGATCTTACCCAAAAGATAACGGAAAAGCAGTTTAATGTCCCCTTCGCGCTCCCGCAAAGGCGGAACCGATACCAGTATAACATTGAGGCGGTAATAAAGATCTTCCCGGAAGTTCCCTTTCTTCACCTCTTCCTGCAGGTTTTTGTGGGTGGCGCAAATGATCCGCACATCGACCGGGATGACTTTGTCTCCGCCCACCCGAATGATTTTCTTTTCCTGCAATACCCGCAATAAGGTAGCCTGCTGATCCAGCGGCATGTCCCCGATTTCATCCAGGAAAAGGGTACCGCCCGCTGCCAGTTCGAACTTCCCCGGCCGCCCTCCCCGGCTGGCACCGGTAAAGGCGCCTTCCACATAGCCGAATAACTCGCTGGCAATCAACTCCCGGGGCAGAGCGGCGCAGTTAAGGGCCACAAAGGGTCCCTTGCGGCGGTAGCTCTGGTTGTGAATGGCCTGAGCGAAAAGTTCCTTGCCGGTGCCGCTCTCGCCGGTGATAAGGACATTGCTTACCGTAGAGGCAGCCTGGGAAGCCAGTCGGATGGCTTCGAGTAAGGACCGGCTTTCGCCTATGATGTCACGGAAATAAAAAGTGGCTTCAGCCCCGCTGAAGCGGTTGGCTAATTTTTTAACATTCTTGATGGGGTTAAAAAAGATTACCGCGCCGCTGCTTCTGCCTTCGCTGTCTTTAATGGGCTTGGCAGTTACCAGACAATGTGGGCAGCCCTGACCAGTGTCAGCCATCAGTTCCACATCATAAAAAGCTTTGGCGTCCGTGAGCGCAGCGGCGATTTTTTCCGAATGGCCGAATACGCCTTGGATGTTTTTCCCAACCAGTTCCTTCCCCAGCATTCTTTCCGCTACCGGGTTTATCTGATTGATGTTTCCGTTCATATCGACCAGTACGGCTCCGTCCGACATGGTATGAAATATGTCGCTCAGGCTGTTATTCAGCACCGTCAATCTCTGGTTCTGCTTATTGATCCTCATCCGGTCGGAAATGGCTTCAACCGCTGCCACTACCATACCCAGGGTATGCAGATGAACCCTCTGCGAAGGTCCTGACATCTGCAAAGCCCCCACCACCTGTCCACCCTCATCAACGATTGGAGCGGCGGAGCATGTCCAGTAATGAATCATCTGGCAATAATGCTCCTGCCCGGAAACCTGGCAGGGCCTGCCCAGGACTAAAGCGGTGCCGATGCCGTTGGTGCCCACTTCTTCCTCCATCCAGCCGTATCCCTTGTTCAGATTGACCTTGTAGGCGTTTTCCAGGATGTCGTAATCCCCCATTGTTTCCATTATATATCCGCGTTGATCGGCCAGCAAAACGATAAAGCCCGACCCTCTCACAAATTCGTACAATTTGATCATGAAAGGACGGGCCACTTCAATCAATTCCCGATGCTGCTCCAGCAAATCTTCCAGTTCGTTCCGCTCCAAAATTTTATGGCTGGTGCCGTCATAAGGGTCGACTCCGGCCTGATAACATCTTTGCCAGGATTCCATAATTTCAGTTCTGACCTGGCCGATGTCCAACTCGCCATTAACAATGAATTCCTGCCAGGCAGACATGAGATTCACCGTATCGCTGCTCAACATCTTATTCACGGCTCGTCATCCTCCCCCCGCTGGTTTTCTTATAAAATAATTTTATAATATCTGATTGATTATTGCCAACTATAAGTCTTTCTTTTATCCGTTTCGGGAAGTTCAATCAGCTTGGAGGCTAATGAGCACGGGCATCTTTGTTGTCAATTATAGTATATACTCCAGCAACTCGGCCAGATCATTTATTAAAATATCCGGAGAGGATTTGATAAGCTCTTCTTTATTGCCTAAGCCATAGGTTACTCCGCAGGTCAGGGTACCCGCATTCTTCCCCGCTTCTACATCGACATGAGAATCGCCGACCATTATGGTTTGTCGGGCGGGCAGTTTAAAATACTCCAATACCTGGAGTATGCCCTCCGGATCAGGCTTCATTTTCTTTACCGATTCGGGGCCGACCACCATATCGAAGTAAGGGTTGATGCTTAACAACTCCAGTATTTTCCGGGTCAGGTCTTCCGGTTTGTTGGTCACCAGGGCGGTTTTAAGGTTTTGCCCGGATTGAATCTGCTTAAGGGTTGCTTCTACGTGTTCGTAGAGCCGGGTCTCAACTACCGCATTTTCCAGATAGCGCTTGCGGTAGATGGGTATCACCTGTTCGATAGTATCATCGTCACAACCCGAAAAACAGTGCCTTATCAAATATTCCATGCCGTGACCCACATGGCTGATTATCTCCTTATGAGTCAGAACCGGCTGTTTGAATCGCCGCAATACATACTGCACCGCACTAGCTATATCCTGCCCGGAATTAATGATAACGCCGTCGAAGTCAAATATTATGAGATTAACCTGGTATTTCATCCTGCCTCTTCTCCCTTATATTTAATAAATTTAGAAACGGTGGTTTCTATGCTGCTCTTTAATTCTGGCGGGCAGTACAAACAGGATGATTTGCTTTAAAGCTTCTTCTAGCTTTCTGCGGCATAGGTAGAACACCAGGGATAGCATCAGACCGAAGCAGAGGACCCTCCATTTCGATAATACTGCAGTTGCCAGCCTGCCGAGGCCAGAAGTCTCCATTAACGAAGGTTTGACGCCTATTTTTCCCCCAGCCACCATATCAACGCTGCCTATCTGCTCCCCTTTCAGATATAATCTGCATGTTCCCAATACCTCACCTGGCTCTATGGGCGCCGTTGCATTCGGTTTCAGGGTAAAGCTATAGGCCAGATGGGGGATCTCTTCATCGGTCGCAGCTATGGAGAGATTACGGGCCAGAGTCGCTTTAACCTTCGCGGCGACCCCCTGTTTAACATCGACAGTCCCTGAAACCTCCCCCGTTTTGCCCAGGGTTACCATCTTGTATTGCTCAAAACCATAGTCCAGCATTTGCTGTAAATCATTGTATACCGTAGGAGAATTCATGGTGACAGCAATCAGTACCATGTCCCCCCTTTGGGCGGCGCCAACTACACAATTTCCCGCCTGTCGGGTATATCCGGTTTTGACTCCTATGGCGCCATCGTAATTATAGAGCAGGCGGTTATGATTTAATAAAATGCGATCCTCATCCTTGCCGGCCCAAGGTATAACTTTTTTTTCAGTTGCCATTATCTGTGCCAATACCTGATGGGATAAAGCCTCCTTACTGAGAAGAGCCAGATCATAGGCTGAACTGTAATGTCCTTCGGCCTCTAATCCATGGGGGTTAAGAAAATGGGTATCCTTTAATCCTAATTCGGCGGCACGTTTATTCATTTGGGCAACAAAGCTGTCCTCATCCCCGGCTATACTCTCGGCTAGCGCCGTACAGGCATCATTGGCGGAAGGAAGCATGGCAGCATATAATAACTCCATTCTGCTAAGAACTTCTCCGGGCTCCAGGTAAATGGAACTCTCAGGAGTTGCAGCGGCATGTTCGCTGGCTGTTACTGGCTGCTCCAGGTCGCCGTTTTCTGCTACCAGCAGAGCGGTCATTATCTTGGTCAGACTGGCGGGCGGAAGCTGTTCATGGCTGTTGCGTTCATATAATACCCGGCCGGAATAGGCATCCATCAAAATCACAGCTTTACCGTTGGTTTCCGGGTAGGTAGCGGCAGAAATGGGGGTTGCCTGCAATAGCATAACAATTATAAATAAAGAGCTAAAGCTCCTGATCAGTTTCATTTAAAAGATACTCCCGATAATTGATAATTATTACGGTTGGCTGATGCCTTTCCGTGAGTAAAAAATATCAGCGTTGGCCGGATATCCGGCGTCCTATTTATAATCATAAATTCCTTTACCGGCTTTCTTGCCAATCCTACCGGCATTAACGTATTTAACCAATAAAGGTGACGGTCTATAGGCTTCGCCCAGAACTTGATGTAATTCCTTCATAATATGCAGCCTGGTATCCAGTCCAACCAGGTCAATCAGTTCGAACGGCCCCATGGGATAGTTTAATCCAAGACGGCAGGCTTTATCAATATCTGATGGAGTGGCCACACCTTCCATGACCATTTTAAAAGCCTCATTGGCCAGAACCGCATTCAGGCGGGTTACTACAAATCCCGGCGATTCATTAACACAGATAGGTTCTTTACCCATCCGGCGTGCTACTTCCTCTGCCACCTGATAAGTCCTGTCACTGGTATCCATTCCCCGATTGATTTCTATCAGTTTCATTTTGGGGACAGGATTAAAGAAATGCATTCCAATAACCTTATCCGGTCGGGAAGTTACGGAAGCAATCTCCGATATACTCTTGGCCGAAGTATTAGTTGCCAGGATGGTACCATCCTGGCAAGCTGCATCTAATTGGCGGAAGACATCATGTTTAATTTCCATGACTTCCGGAACATTTTCGATCACCAGCTCAGCTTCGGCAACCGCCTCGGCCAAATTAGTAGTAGTATCAATTCGATCAAAAATATCCTCTGCTTCTCCAGCAGATATTTTCGCCTTTTCCATATCTTTTTGCAGATTATGTTTTATAATCGCAAGAGCTTTACTGATAGTGGCGTCATGACGCGACATAAGCCGGACTTCATAACCGGCCGCTGCGGCTACCTGCGCTATGCCTCGTCCCATAATACCTGCACCTACGATTGCTATTTTTGTTACTGCCATTTAACTGCGACCCCCGATTCAAGTTTATTGCCACGATGATTCCATAATAATGGAAAACTTTGCTCAAGACAAGCGTATATAGGTTGGCATCAGTCACATCACTGGTTAACCTGGAAGAAAGAATTGATATACTCCACTGGCTTTTAGGACCGATTAAGATAGGAGTTGAATGAGGGCTGGAATCAGCAGAAATCAGCTGCATAAGGTGATTTCTCCCTTGCACCATAATTATCTCCGAATCAGTTGTAAGATTGTACCAAGGTTTTGATGGGGTAATACCTATTTTCACTGTTGTAACCCGGCCATAACAACTACCAAAGGGGCGGCTTAAGCCGCCCCTTGGTACATTTATCAGATCAGATGTTAGTTGGTGAACCATTGGGTAACGTAGAGATATTGTCCTTGCTGGTAAAAACCCAGTCCTACCTTTCCAAATGCCGAGTTAAGGATATTGGCTTTATGTCCTGCTGAATTCATAAATGCAGTATGAGCACCTTTGACGCTGGTATTTTTGGCTATGTTCTCTCCGGCTGTTCTGTAGCTAATTCCCTGATTCTTCATCATCTCAAACGGGCTGCCGTAGGTAGGCGAAGTATGGCTGAAGTATCCATTGACTGCCATATCCTGTGATTTGAGGTAAGCTCCCTGGCATAGTTTGGAATCAAGGGTCAGGGGAGCCAAATCAGCACTGGCCCTCTCGGCATTTATATAGCCCAGCATTTCTTTTTGCATGGCCGAGAAATCTGCCGGCTGCGGCTCAGGTTCAGGTGCTGGTGACGGAGTAGGCGCAGGGGTTGGCTTCGGTGACGGGGTTGGGGTAGGGGTTGGTTTTGGCGTCGGTACCGGCTTGGGTTGGGTTTCTGGTTTACTGGGCACCGTTACGGTTTTTGCGGGGATCCTCGTCCAGGTCCCTTCCCTATTGTTGTAAATATTTATTGCCGGAATCTTTAGACTGGTGGTCCCCTTCTTGACCTGAATAACGGGGCTGCAGCCTTTGATGGCGGTAGGCAAAGAACCAATTGAACCGCCGGATACTACTGACCGGGTAGTTGGGGATTGACATGTCCGATTGGTCTCGGCATTGAGACTATGTATGGGTACCGCAATCAGGAAAAGGGCTAACCCAGCTACAACAATTTTTTTCATAAATATATACCTCCTTTTCCTTTACCTTAACGGAATTTAAAGTGGGATGGCTAGTTGAAGATTCTGCCAGTGATCATCCAATGGAGTTGAAATAAGGGAGTATTGGGCAGTTAAGCCGTTACCTGGAAAATTGCACCGGTCCCTTTATTTTAATCCATAAAGGCTCTCCCTTTTTCACTCATGGCTTTTACCCTTTCTACAATGAATTTAGCCAGCCGGTCTTGTCTGCGCCAGCGGCTGTAACTGCGAACCGGATCCAGGGCAAAACGGCTGAGTATGGCTTTACACTGGGCGGCGTCATAGTTTTGCAAAACAGCATAAAGTCCTACACTACCCTGGTCGTGGTAGATACGGAAAGGGTCAAAATCTTCTGGAATCGGCACGCTGGAAACAGCTTTGCGACGAGTGGAAATGACTTGGTCTTTTGTCTGCTGGTTTAGCCACTCCTGAAAAGGAAGTGCCAGACGCCTGGCCAAACTCTGATTCTTTTCAACTTCCTCGGCCAGTAAACGTAGAAATCCTGCTAGTGCTGCGGTCATATCAGGGGATGACAATGCTCAACACCTCCTCGGTTAATTGTTGATAGCGTTTATAGGGACCTCCGTTATCATATTTTTCCCGCAAACTCTTGACCGTCAGGCTATAATCCATGGCATTGGCGGCCCGTGCATTTTGGGGTATTATGGTGGAGAAAACTCGGTTATAGCCCGTTCTTTCTGCATCTAACTGTAAAAGCCGCACCTGGTTGGGGTGCAGGGAATTCTTAATACGATAATTGTTAATTACTAAACCCAGGGGCTCTACCTGAACTCCGGTTTCGGCCTTTAACCGGTTGATCCGGGTAACAATCTGGGGTATGCCGTAAGTCGACAGTACGTCGGGAATGACCGGGATAAGGTAGTACTGGCTAAGCATGAGGCCATTTTGGGTAATCAATCCCAGATTGGGGGGACAGTCTACCAAAACTATGTCATAGCAGTTGATTTCTTCGCATAATGTTTCCCCCAGAATACCGATGGGCCGCCGGCTGAAAATTCCCCGGGATGGGATTTTAATCAATTCGTCCTGGATATCAATTAAATCCAGACTGGAGGGCAGTAAATCCAGATTCTCAATTCCGCCTCCAATGTTGGAAACGCTATGGACAATAGCCTCGCCAGGTGAGAAGATGCGCATATCATAAAGGTAATCACGAAACAATTGTACTATGGTTTGTCCTTTTATATTCTGCTTTTTCCATTCATGCTCATTCATCAAACTTACAGTGGCATTTGTTTGGGGGTCAAGGTCAATGACCAGCACCTTTAAACCGTGTTCCAGCGTCATAAATTCTGCCAGGGCTACAGTAAGGGTAGTCTTCCCCACTCCCCCCTTGAGGTTAATCAAGCTGATCGTTATCGGCATAAAGTCGCCTCCCGCATAATAATGCCAGGTTAACAATATACTAAAAACTATTAACTAATTATAGCGCGAAATGGATGTAAATTATTTATCATCCTGGTTCCCAAAGCTTGACCGTGAAAAAGATCCGTTCCAGTGTACTGTGTATACTTTGCATATCTATTGATTGATTCTTATAGATTGTTTTAAATTATACATGTAAAAATAATAAAATGTGGCGGTGAATATTAAATGAATGAAAGCATAAGAGTAGCAGTTGTCGGTTATGGTAATATCGGCCGGTTTGCCGTGGATGCCTTAATGGCTGCACCCGATATGGAAGTAGCAGGAGTAGTGGTAAAACCGTCTTTTTCCGGTGATGTTAAATTACTTGAAGCCCTGGATATACCTCTGGTAACTTCCATCCGGGAATTACCGGGGGTGCAGGCAGCGTTACTGTGTACGCCCACCCGCGCCGTACCTGACATAGCGCGGGAAATACTGACCCTGGGCATAAATACGGTTGATTGTTACGACATTCACGGAAATCTAGCCGATCTGAGACTGGAACTGGATAAAATTGCCCGGGCCAATAATGCGGTGGCAGTAGTTTCGGCCGGATGGGATCCCGGAACCGATTCCATAATCCGCACCATGTTTCAGTTCATGACCCCGTCTGGCCTGAGCTACACTAATTTCGGCCCGGGGATGAGTATGGGGCATACCGTTGCCGTTCGCGCCCTGCCCGGAGTTGAAGATGCCTTGTCTATGACTATGCCTGTAGGGGCCGGTGTTCATCGGCGCATGGTTTACGTGCAATTGCAGGAAGGGACAAGCTTTGAGGAAATAGAAAGGGCCATCAAGGCCGATCCTTATTTTGTGAAGGACGAAACCCATGTTTTTCAAGTAGCCGATGTTAAGCAACTGATTGATATGGGACACGGAGTGGACATGGAAAGAAAAGGAGCCTCAGGCTCAACCCATAACCAAATGCTCTGTTTTTCCATGCGGATCAACAATCCCGCTCTAACCGCCCAGGTCATGATGGCGGCAGCCCGTGCCAGCCTAAAACAAAAACCGGGCGCCTACACCATGATTCAAATACCGGTTATCGACTTTATGCCTGGCAACCCGGATGATATTATCCGGCAGTTTGTTTAAGAATACGCAGATCAACAACAGATTCATTACCCCTCCATAGCTCACTAGAACTTTTAACGCTTCACTTCGGGCCAGGTTGGCCCGAAGTGAAGCGTTTTGGTATCGTCCCAATAAATGCTCTGTCGTTATGGGTAAAAAAGGGTATAACTATTACACCCTCCGTAATCTCCCCTTTTCGACAAAGAAAAAAAGCGGCCTTGAAATTTTCTTATTTCACACCGCCGTTTAGCATGGGTTATCTCGCTATGCGTATGATATTAACCGCCTGAACAACGGTTTTGTATCTCTATTGCACAAACTTCAATTACCTCTCTTTTGCAACCTTACTTTTCAAAAATAGTATCTATCACGGTAAACTAAAAATTCAACATACCTTTCCACAGCACCTCTCAATGTTTGCAAACACGGCTGATTGTTCGGGTCACACACATTACTTTGTAAAATAAAATCAATTGATTACTGCTTAATATTTGGATTCAAGCTCAATTCTCTTGTGTAAAAACGCTCATCGGGTCAATGTACTCACCGTCAACAGTCAAGCCAAAGTGCAGATGATTACCTGTTGCATCGCCTGTTGCACCGACATAGCCAATTATATCACCTTGTTGTACCATATCATCATTCGCAAGGCTTTCTGCATATCCTGACAAATGGGAATAGAAAGTTTTTTGACCGTTGCTGTGATCTAAAATGACATAATAGCCGTCCGTTACATTTTTGCCTTTCTCAACGACTTTACCCGTATTGGCCGCAAGTATGGGAGTGCCGCCAGGTGCCGGGATGTCAATCCCATCATGGAATACCATCGTCTTTTCAACCGGGTGCATACGAGTACCATATGCAGCGGAAATACGATTATACCCCGTTACAGGCCACAGATATTTC